>JAANMY010000264.1_pt1 | contig 76305 bp, 86 predicted proteins | sample 7279691 | NCBI WGS metagenome assembly JAANMY01 (sample SAMN14094543, study PRJNA606508) | bioreactor metagenome | isolation source: A lab-scale SPAN reactor treating ammonium-rich wastewater day 388 | place: Ireland: Galway | collected 2018-02-07 | reverse complement strand
CTGATCAACCCGATCGCGATGGAGGACGGTCTGCGCTTCGCCATCCGCGAGGGTGGCCGCACGGTCGGCGCCGGCGTGGTCGCGAAGATCGTCAAGTAGATAAGCCGCAACGAGTCCAGGCAAGACAACGTAAGCAGACAGAACAGGAAAATCAGATGGCCAAAAGTCAGAATATCCGTATCCGGTTAAAGGCCTTCGATCATCGGTTGATCGACAACTCGGCCCGGGAAATCGTCGATACGGCCAAGCGCACGGGCGCCCAGGTTCGCGGGCCCGTGCCCCTGCCGAGCAAGATCGAGCGGTTTACGGTCCTTACTTCGCCCCACGTGGACAAGGACGCACGGGACCAGTACGAGATCCGGACGCATAAGCGCTTGATGGATATCGTAGAACCGACCGACAAGACGGTGGATGCCCTGATGAAGCTGGAGCTGCCGGCCGGGGTAGACGTCCAGATCAAGCTCAATTAACGGCAAATTGAACTCGGCCGCGAGGCTGTTATACTAGCCGGCTCCGCTATAGGTATCGGCAGGAATACCCTGCGATGCACAAGGCGTGAGCGAGACCGGGTCCAAGACCGTTTTGCGGTCCGGGTCCCGGGGTACTGGCTCAGCGGCCCGGAACAGGGCCGGATAACAGGATCCTGCCGAACGGCGCCCCGGGAACAGCATCCCGGCCAGCCTTTCAGGGTAACGGGGTTAAGGGTCTCCTGAAGGAACAGGCTTCCCCCAACGGGGTGGGGACGGCCTGTCCGCGCGGGAATGACAGGATCGGGGGCCTCGGCCAGGCGGGTTGAGGCGCTCGTAGCGACCGGAATACAGCGATCAGGAAGCAGTGGGCATGGCCATCGGGCTCGTCGGAAAGAAGCGTGGGATGACTCGGGTCTTTACGGAGGACGGCGCGTCCGTGCCCGTAACGGTCATCGAGGCCCTGCCCAATCGCGTCACCCGGGTCAAGAGCCCTGAATCGGATGGTTATACCGCACTGCAGGTGACGGCCGGTGCGGTGAAGCCGAGCCGGATCCGCAAGCCCCTGGCGGGCCAGTACGCCACGGTCGGAGCTTCGCCGGGCGAAGGTCTGTGGGAGTTCCGGGTCAATGCCGAGGAAGTCGCCGCTCATCCCGCCGGATCCGAGATTACGGTCGAGTTCTTCGCGCCGGGCCAGCTGGTCGATGTACGCGGCACCACCCTCGGCAAGGGTTATGCCGGCACGATCAAGCGCCATAATTTTCAAAGCCAGGACGCCACCCACGGTAATTCCGTTTCGCACCGTGTGCCGGGGTCCATTGGTCAGCGCCAGACGCCCGGCCGCGTATTCAAGGGCAAGCGTATGTCGGGTCACATGGGCAACGTAGTGCGCAGCACCCTGAACCTGGCCGTTGTCCGGGTCGACAAGGAGCGCAATCTCCTGCTGGTCAAAGGTGCTGTTCCCGGCCATGCCGGTTCTCACGTGGTCATCAAGCCTGCGGTCAAGGTCCGCAGGCCGAAGAAGAGCTGAGGCACAGAATGAAGCTCGCAATCCAGGGTGGTGGTGCTTTGGAGGTGTCTGATGATGCCTTTGGCGCCAAGTTCAATGAGCCGCTGATCCACCAGGTGCTCACGGCCTATATGGCCGGTGGCCGTGCGGGGACCAAGGCCCAGAAGACGCGCGCAGAAGTCCGTGGCGGTGGCCGCAAGCCCTTCAAGCAGAAGGGCAGTGGGCGCGCCAGGGCGGGCACGACCCGGGGTCCCATCTGGGTTGGGGGTGGCAGGGCATTTGCCGCCCGCCCGCGGGATTACTCCCAGAAGGTCAATCGCAAGATGTACCAGGCCGCCATGCGTTCGGTCATGTCCGAGCTGGTGCGTCAGGAGCGGATGGTGGTGGTCGATGCCATCCCGGCCGCCAGCCCGAAGACCAGGGAGCTCGCGGCCTACCTCAAGAGCCTCAATCTGCAGCATGTATTGATTGTGGTTGAGAACGCCGATGCCAATTTGCGCCTTGCGGCCCGGAACCTGCCCTCCGTGGACGTGATTGCGGTGAGCGAGCTGAACCCGCTCTCTCTGCTGCGCTTCGAAAAGGTTCTGGTCACGTCCGCTGCGATCACGGCCGTCGGAGAGCGTCTGTCATGAATGAAAAATCTGTGGCGCCTGCCAAGCTGTCAGACGAGCGGCTGATGACGATTCTGGTTGGCCCTCACCTCTCTGAGAAGAGCAGCAGGGCCGCCGAAAAGCTCAAGCAGTTTGTCTTCAGGATCAGACGGGATGCCGGCAAGGCCGACGTCAAGCGTGCCGTTGAGCTGATGTTTGGCGTCAAGGTCACTGCGGTTCAGGTGGTGAATGTGGGCGGCAAGAGCAAGCGCTTCGGCCGCAGCATGGGTCGTCGGCAAGACTGGAAGAAGGCTTACGTAACGCTGGCCGAAGGCCAGGACATCGATTTCCTCGGTGCCGAGTAGGCGTCGGCGGGCGGCAGGCTAGCAAAACGGTACCAGGGCGAGCACATGGCACTTCAGCAGACGAGACCAACATCTCCCGCGCGTCGGTTTGTCGTCAAGGTGACGACTCCCGATCTGTACAAGGGCGCGCCCCATGCTCCCCTCGTTACCCATCTCGAGCGCAGCACTGGCCGCAACAACCTTGGCCGCGTCACAACCCGGCACAAGGGTGGCGGGCACAAGCGCCTGTACCGGATCATCGATTTTCGCCGCGACAAGGACGGTATCACCGCCCGGGTTGAACGCATTGAGTACGATCCCAATCGCAGCGCTCATCTGGCTCTTCTGTTGTACGCCGATGGCGAACGCCGCTACATCATCGCTCCCAAGGGCCTGGCCGCGGACGACCGCGTCATTTCCGGTCGGGACGCCCCGATCAAGAACGGGAATGCGCTGCCGCTGCGGAATATTCCAGTCGGCACTCAGGTGCATGCCATTGAGCTGAAGCCTGGCAAAGGGGCCCAGCTGGCCCGGTCGGCCGGCTGCAGCGCGCAGATCGTTGCCCGCGAGGGGGGGTACACCACCCTGCGGCTCCGGTCCGGCGAGATGCGTCGGGTGCATGTCGAGTGCCGTGCAACGGTCGGTGAGGTTGGTCGTGAAGAACACAACCTCCGCAAGCTGGGCAAGGCGGGCGCCAAGCGCTGGCGTGGAATCCGGCCAACGGTGCGTGGCGTTGCGATGAATCCCGTCGATCACCCGCACGGTGGCGGCGAGGGCAAGACGTCCGGTGGTCGGCACCCGGTCACCCCCTGGGGGGTGAAGACCAAGGGTTACAAGACCCGCCGGAACAAGCGAACGGCGGGCATGATCGTCCGGCAACGGAACAAGAAGTAACCGACTGACAGGAAGCGAATTGTGGCGCGCTCAATCAAGAAGGGACCGTTCATCGATCTGCACCTGGCCAACAAGGTCAGGCAGGCGGTGGGCTCGAATACTCGCCGGCCGATCAAGACCTGGTCCCGGCGCTCGATGATCCTGCCTGAGATGGTTGGCCTCACGATTGCCATCCACAACGGTCGGGACCACATTCCAGTGCTGATCAGCGAAAACATGGTCGGTCACAAGCTCGGGGAGTTCGCCGCCACCAGGACGTTCAAGGGTCATTCCGGAGACAAGAAGACTAAGTCCGCCGAGAAGTCAGCGTAAGGATCACAGATGCAGGTTTCCGCCACACTGAAGAACGCGCGCATCTCGGCACAGAAGTGCCGGCTGGTCGCTGATGCCATCCGTGGCAAGTCAGTAGCCAGCGCCCGGCAGATTCTGGAGTTGATGCCCAAGAAGGGCGCGCTCCTGATCAAGAAGGTTCTGGACTCCGCCATTGCCAACGCCGAGCACAACAACGCCGCCGACATCGACGAGCTCAAGGTAGCCACGATATTCGTCAACGAGGCGCCCCGGTTGCGGCGGTTCCGTGCATCCGCAAAAGGTCGGGCATCGCCCCGCCAGAAGCGTAGCAGTCACATCACCATCAAGGTTGCGGACGAGTAACAAGCACTATGGGCCAGAAGGTAAATCCGGTTGGTATTCGTCTTGGCATCACGCGCGAGTGGTCGTCCAAGTGGTACGCAGACTCGCGGACGTTCCCGACCTACGTGAAGTCCGATCATCTCATCCGCGAGTTTCTGATGAAGAAGCTCAAGGATGCCTCTGTCGGCCGGATCCACATAGAGAGGCCCGCCCGCAAGGCCAATATCACCATTCACACTGCCAGGCCCGGGGTAGTCATCGGAAAGAAGGGCGAGGACATCGAGAGCTTGCGCGCGCAGGTCGCCAAGCTTCTGAAGATGGGCCTGAATGACGTCCGGATCAATATTGCCGAGATTCGCAAGCCCGAGCTTGATGCCCGTCTTGTCGCTGAGGGGATTGCGCAGCAGCTGGAGCGGCGGGTCATGTTCCGGCGGGCCATGAAGCGCTCGGTGACCAACACCATGCGGCTTGGCGCGCAGGGCATCAAGGTCCAGGTTGGCGGCCGCCTCAATGGCGGAGAGATTGCCCGTACCGAGTGGTACCGGGAGGGGCGCGTGCCCCTGCATACATTTCGTGCGGACATCGACTACGCGCTGGCTGAAGCCATGACCACGTACGGGGTGATTGGCGTCAAAGTGTGGATCTTCCGCGGGGAGGTCTTTGACCAGCAGGAAGCGCCGGCTGAAGAAGCCGCAGCGCCAGCCGCCCGCTAAGGAATTTCCGCCATGATGCAACCCAAGCGCACAAAGTTCCGGAAGCAGTTCAAGGGCCGCAACAGGGGCCTCGCACAGCGGGGTAACACGGTTGCCTTTGGTGAATTTGGCCTGAAGGCCACGGCCCGTTGCCGTCTGACGGCCCGTCAGATCGAAGCCGCCCGCCGTGCGATGACGCGCTACGTAAAGCGTGGTGGCAAGGTCTGGATCCGGGTATTCCCGGACAAGCCGGTCACGGCCAAGCCTCTCGAGGTACGGCAGGGCAGCGGCAAGGGTAACGTCGAGTTTTACGTGGCACTCGTGCAGCCCGGTAGCGTGCTCTACGAAATGGAAGGCGTCACCGAGGAGATCGCGCGGGAAGCCTTCCGGCTGGCAGCGTCCAAACTGCCCGTGGCCACCATGTTCGTAACGCGCAACGCCGTTTGACCTGACTGGGTATCGCGATGAAGTTGACTGACCTGAAAAAGAAGTCCGAGGCGGAACTGGCCCAGGAGTTACTCGGCCTCCGCAGGGAGCAGTTCAATCTCCGGATGCAGCGGGCCACGGGCCAGCTCAGCCGTCCGGACCAGTTTGGCAAGGTTCGGAAGAACATTGCCCGGATCAAGACTCTGCTCGGCCAGCACAGCCGGGCTAACAAGGTGGGTGGCAAGGCATGAGCAAGTCCGACAGGGCCGCGGTTGCGGGTGAATCGCAGGCGGCTTCGGTCGCCTCCCAGCTACGCACCCTTACCGGTACGGTAGCCAGCGACAAGATGGACAAGACGATTTCCGTGGTCGTCGAGCGGCTCGTCAAGCATCCGCAGTACGGCAAGTATGTGCGGCGCAGTACGAAGCTTCTGGCGCACGACGAGAACAACAGTTCGCGACCCGGGGACCTGGTTGCAATTGCTGAATGTCGCCCTTACTCCAAGCGGAAGGCGTGGCGGCTGGTCGAGGTCATCAGGCGTGCCGGGGATCTCTAGGGCAGCGTTGCAAGCGCTGACCGTGCCTCAGACCTTCAGACACGCTGGTAATACCGGGAAAAGATCATGATCCAGATGCAGACTTACCTTGCCGCCGCCGACAACAGCGGCGCGCGACAGCTGATGTGCATCAAGGTACTCGGTGGCACTCGCCGGCGCTATGCATCGGTTGGTGATGTCATCAAGGTGAGCATCAAGGACGCCATTCCCCGCGGGCGGGTCAAGAAGGGCGAGGTCTACAACGCGGTCGTCGTGCGTACCCGCAAGGGCGTCCGCCGTCCCGATGGATCCGTGATCCGTTTTGATGGCAATGCCGCCGTTCTGTTGAACAACAAGCTGGAGCCGATCGGAACCCGCATCTTCGGGCCGGTCACCCGTGAGTTACGGAACGAGAATTTCATGAAAATTATCTCTCTGGCCCCCGAGGTGCTCTGAGATGAAGCGCATCAGGAAGAACGATCAGGTCATCGTGACGACCGGGCGGGACAAGGGCCGTCGTGGCACCGTAACAAGAGTTGATGGTGAGCGCGTCTGGGTGGAAAACGTGAACGTGGTGAAGCGTCATCAGCGCCCCAATCCGGCCAAGGGACAGCAGGGCGGCATCGTTGAGAAGGAGATGTCCCTGCACATCTCCAACGTGGCTCTTCTGAACACGGCAACCGACAAGGCCAGCCGGGTGGGTTTCCGCACGCTGGAAGATGGCCGCAAGGTCCGTTACTTCAAATCGAACAACGAGGTCGTGGATGCCTGAGGAGCGCCGGCCGACGTCGGGGCACCAGCAGGAAACGCGAAACGCTATGGCAAGGTTACAGGAACACTACACGAGCACCATCGTACCGAAGCTCCGCGAGCAGCTCGGTATCGACAACGTCATGGAGGTGCCGCGTATCACCAAGATCACCCTGAACATGGGTGTTGGTGACACCATCACCGACAAGAAGATCATCGAGAAGGCCGTTCAGGACATGACGCGGATTGCCGGGCAAAAGCCGGTTATCACGCTGGCCAGGAAATCCATCGCCACGTTCAAGGTTCGCGAGGGATACCCCGTGGGCTGCAAGGTCACGCTGCGGCGGGCCCGCATGTGGGAATTCCTCGATCGCCTGATCAGCATCGCAGTGCCCAGGGTTCGCGACTTCCGGGGGCTGAATCCTCGTTCGTTCGACGGCCGCGGCAACTACAGCATGGGCGTCCAGGAGCAGATCATTTTTCCTGAAATCGACTACGACCAGATCGACAAGATTCGCGGCATGGATGTCACCATCACCACCACGGCCGGTACCGATGAGCGCGGGCGCGCACTTCTCGAGGCCTTCAGCTTCCCTTTCCGAAAGTAATTTATGGCCAAGAAATCCATGGTTCTGCGGGACATCAGGCGGGCGAAGCTGGTGCAGCGCTATGCCAAGAAGCGAAAGGCCCTGAAGGCGACAATCGTCGACCAGAAGGCAAGCCCGCAGGCCAGACAGCTGGCCGTGGAACAGCTGCAGAAGCTGCCCCGGGATTCCAGTCCCAGCCGGGTCCGGAACCGCTGCCAGATCACGGGCCGTTCACGCGGCTACTACCAGAAGTTTGGCCTGTCCCGCACCAAGCTCCGGGAGCTTACGCTGGCTGGCAACATTCCGGGTATCAGCAAGGCGAGCTGGTAGTGCCTTGCACCCCGAACCACGACTGTTAACTGGGCAAACGAAACAATGAGTCTCTCCGATCCAATTGCTGACATGCTGACCCGCATCAGGAACGGCCAGAAGGTCGCCCTTCCGCGCGTATCGATGCCGTCGTCAACGCAGAAGGAGGCAATCGCTGCGGTTCTGCAGAGCGAGGGCTACATTGCCGGATTTGGCGTGGACGATGTCGGCAACAACAAGCGTGAACTGACCATCGAGCTCAAGTACTTCGATGGCAGGCCGGTAATCGACGAGATCCGGCGCGTGAGCCGTTCGGGGCTGCGAATCTTCCGCGGCAAGGACTCCCTGCCGAAGATCCAGGGTGGTCTTGGTATTGCCATTGTGTCGACGTCGGCCGGGGTCATGAGCGACCGCGAGGCCCGGGCGGCGGGGCACGGTGGCGAGGTCCTCTGCATCGTTTCCTGATGCGGATTGAATGAAAGAAGACGGATGTCCAGAGTCGCAAAAGTCCCGGTTCCACTGCCCAAAGGCGTCGAGGTTACGCAGGCCGGCGCTGTGGTCCGGGTCAAGGGCCCCAAGGGTGAGACGAGCATGTCGCTCAATCCTGAGGTGGAGATTCATGTTGCCGACGGACTGGCGCAGGTGACCAGCCGGTCATCGGCCCAGAAATCCCGGGCCCAGGCGGGCACCGCCCGTGCCCTGCTCAGCAACATGGTGAATGGTGTCGCCAAGGGCTTCGAGCGAAAGCTGGAGCTGGTGGGCGTCGGCTATCGGGCGCAGGCGCAGGGCAGGAAACTGAACCTGACGCTCGGTTTCTCACACCCCGTCGTCTTTGCGGTGCCGGAGGGAATCACGATCGATACCCCGTCGCAGACAGAGATAGTCATCAAGGGCATCGACAAGCACAGTGTCGGCCAGGTAGCCGCGAATATCCGCCGCTATCGCCCGCCCGAGCCCTACAAGGGCAAGGGTGTGCGCTACTCCGGGGAAAAAGTTGTGATCAAGGAGGCGAAGAAGAAGTAGCCCCTGGCCGGACGTGAGTCCGGACATGGCGCTTCAGAGCCGCTATGGACAAGAAAACGAGCAGACTACGTCGTGCCCGGAAGACACGGGCAAAGATCCGGCAGCTGGCTGTCGCCAGGCTTACGGTGCACCGTACCCCCCGGCATATCTACGCGCAGGTGATCGGGCCGGACGGCGGGACGGTACTGGCTTCTGCGTCCACGTTGCAGAAAGACGTGCGCGAAGCCGTCGACGGTACGGGAAATATCGCGGCCGCTGCCATGGTGGGCCGGGCGATCGCGGAGAAAGCGAAGGCGGCCGGGGTCACCCAGGTGGCGTTTGACCGGTCGGGGTTCCAGTATCACGGGCGCGTCAAGGCTCTGGCCGACGCGGCACGTGAAAACGGTTTGGAGTTCTGATAGTGGCACGTAGACAGGATGGCATGAAGCCGGAGCGCTCCAGCGAAGGCGATGACTACCTCGAGAAGCTGGTTTCCGTAAACCGCGTGGCCAAAGTCGTCAAGGGTGGCCGGCAGTTCGGATTCACCGCCCTGACGGTGGTTGGTGACGGCAAGGGGAAGGTCGGCTTCGGTTATGGCAAGGCCCGGGAAGTTCCCGCGGCGATCCAGAAGGCGATGCAGGCGGCGCGCAGGAACCTGCAGTCGGTACCCCTTCAGAAGGACACGCTGTTCTATGCCCGCTCTGGCAGTCATGGGGCAACACGCGTCTACATGCAGCCGGCGGCCGACGGAACCGGGATCATTGCCGGTGGTGCGATGCGTGCGGTTTTCGAGTGTGCCGGCGTACGCAATGTACTGGCCAAGAGCTACGGATCCCGTAACCCGATCAATGTGGTGCGGGCAACGATGAACGCCCTGGGCGAAATGCGTTCGCCGGACGCCATCGCTGCCAAGCGCGGCAAGGCCCTGGCAGAGCTTGTCGGCTAGCCCAGGTTTGGATCTGAATGGTGCAGTGATGGCAAAGTCGAGCAAAAACGCAGCGGCCCGCGGTTCGGGGCAACTTAAACTGACGCTGGTCAAGAGCAGGTTTGGACGCCTGGACAGCCACAAGGCCTGCGTTCAGGGCCTTGGCCTTCGGCGCATGCACCATTCCGTTGTCGTCGCAGATACGCCGGAAAACCGGGGCATGATCAATCGCGTGGCCTACCTGCTGCGCGTCGAGCAGGCCTGAGGATATGCCCATGAAACTCAACACGATGAAGCCGGGTTCCCGCAAGGCGCGCAAGCGCGTCGGTCGGGGTAGCTCAGCCGGGCAGGGCAAGACCTGCGGCAAGGGTCACAAGGGTCAACGGGCCAGGGCCGGTGGCTATCACAAGGTGGGCTTTGAGGGTGGGCAGATGCCGATACAGCGGCGCCTGCCGAAGATCGGTTTCGTTTCCCACCTGCAGGCGGCAACTGCCGAGGTACGGCTTCATGAGTTGATGCTGGTCAAGACTGACGTGATCGACCTGGCAGCCCTGAAGGCCGCCGGTGTGATCGGCCGGGACGTGGAAAAGGCCAAGGTAATTGCTTCTGGCAAGCTCGGGCGCGCCGTCAAGCTGAAGGGTGTCCGCGTCACCCCGGGTGCGCGCACCGCCATCGAGGCGGCCGGCGGCAGCATCGAAGACTGAACAGAAGTACCAAAGCAGAGCAGGACATCAGGATCGTGGCAAAGGGCGGCATGGCCAATCCGGCGGCAGCACTCGGCGAAGCATCACGCTTCGCTGACCTCCGCCAGCGCCTGTTTTTCCTGATTGGCGCGCTGATCGTCTACCGGATTGGCACATTCATCCCGGTGCCCGGCATTGATCCGCAGGCCCTGGAGCAGTTCTTCAGTCAGCAGTCAGGTACCATTCTGGCGATGTTCAACATGTTCTCGGGCGGCGCCCTTGAACGCCTGAGCATTTTTGCCCTGGGCGTGATGCCCTACATCTCGGCCTCGATCATCGCGCAGATGGCTGGCGTGGTGATTCCGCAGCTGGCCCAGCTCCGCAAGGAGGGCGAGGCCGGTCGGCGCAAGCTCACCGAGTACACACGCTATGGGACGGTTGGGCTGGCCACGGTTCAGTCCCTTGGCGCCGCCTATGCCCTGCAGAATCAGGGGCTGGTCATCAGCCCGGGGTTCAGCTTCATCTTCACGGCCGTAATTACCCTGGTCACCGGGACGATCTTCCTGATGTGGCTTGGCGAGCAGATCACGGAGCGCGGCATCGGCAACGGCATCTCGCTGATCATCCTGGCCAGCATCATTTCGGGTCTGCCCGCGGCCATTGGCGGCACCCTCGAGCTGATCAATACGGGTGAGATGAATCCGGCCATCGGCCTGATCCTGATTCTGCTCATCGTCGGCGTGACGGCCTTCGTCGTCTTCATGGAGCGTGGGCAGCGGCGGATTACCGTCAATTACGCTCGTCGCCAGCAGGGCCGGCGCGTATACGCCGGGCAGTCCAGCCACCTGCCTTTCAAGATCAACATGGCGGGCGTGATTCCGCCCATCTTCGCTTCCAGCATCATCCTGTTCCCGGCGACGATTGCCGGCTGGTTCGGCACCAATGAGGGTTTCGGCTGGCTGCAGGACATCTCTGCCCAGCTCTCCCCGGGGCAGCCGCTGTACATCATGCTGTATGCATCCCTTATCATCTTCTTCTGCTTCTTCTATACGGCCCTGGTATTCAATTCCCGCGAAACCTCGGATAACCTCAAGAAGAGCGGGGCATTCATCCCCGGCATCCGGCCGGGCCAGCAGACCGGCGAGTACATTGACAAGGTCCTCACGCGGCTGACCCTGTGGGGCGGTATCTACATCACTGCCGTCTGCCTGTTGCCCGAATTCATGATTCTGTACTGGCGTGTGCCGTTCTACTTCGGCGGCACATCGCTGTTGATCATTGTCGTCGTCACGATGGATTTCATGGCCCAGATGCAGGCGCACCTGATGTCACATCAGTACGACAGCCTGCTGAAGAAGGCCAACTTTGGCGGCTATGGACGGGCGGGTCAGCTCCGCTAGGGGCCGACGACGGGAGTCGAGGAATCATGAAGGTCAGGACATCAGTCAAGAAGATCTGCAGAAACTGCAAGATCATTCGTCGTAAGCGCGTCGTTCGGGTGATCTGTACGGATCCCCGGCACAAGCAGCGCCAGGGTTAATGGAGTCGAGCTGAATGGCACGTATTGCTGGCATCAACATCCCGCCGAACAAGCATGTCGGCATCGCACTCACGCATATTTTTGGCGTCGGCCGGAACCGTGCCCTTGCCGTTTGCGAGGCGGCCCGGATCCCGCCGAACGTCAAGGTTCGGGATCTGAGCGAGCCCGACGTAGAGAGGATCAGGGCGGAGATTGCCAGGTTCCCGGTTGAGGGCGACCTGCGGCGCGAAGTCTCCATGAGCATCAAGCGTCTCATGGATCTTGGCTGCTACCGTGGTATCCGGCACCGCAAGGGCCTGCCCATGCGCGGGCAGCGTACGCGGACGAATGCGCGTACCCGCAAGGGGCCCCGGCGGCCAATTCGCAAGTAGCCTTCACGAAACCAGGTAAAGAGAAGAGTCAATGGCACAGGATCCTGCAGCACCCGCAACGACAGCCGCGACCCCGGCCGCTCCCGCGGCTGACAAGGCCCGGAAGAAGTCAAAGCGACATGTCGTCGAGGGCATTGCTCACGTGTACTCCACGTTCAACAACACGATCGTGACCATTACTGATCGTCAGGGAAACACCTTGAGCTGGGCTACCGCGGGCAGCTGCGGGTTCAAGGGTTCAAGGAAGAGCACGCCCTTCGCCGCACAGGTGGCCGCCGAGCGGGCGGGCCAGGCGGCCCTGGAGTATGGCCTCAAGGCCCTGGAAGTCTTCGTCAGCGGCCCGGGTCCGGGACGGGAGTCCGCGGTTCGGTCCCTGAACTCGGTGGGATTCCGGATCAGCAATATCGAAGACATTACGCCCATTCCGCACAACGGTTGTCGCCCCCCCAAGAAGCGGCGCGTCTAAAGACCCGCCAGCCAAAGGACTGATCAGACACATGGCCAGATATCGTGGACCCACCTGCAAGCTTGCCCGGCGCGAAGGTACAGACCTGTTCCTGAAGAGCGGCGTCAAGCCTCTCGAGACGAAGTGCAAGCTCGAGACGCCCCCGGGCACCCAGCAGGGTGCGCGCAAGGGGCGCATCTCGGACTACGGCCTCCAGTTGCGTGAGAAGCAGAAATTGCGCCGCATGTACGGAATACTGGAGCGCCAGTTCCGCAATGCCTATCACAAGGCGGCCCGGATGAAGGGTTCGACTGGCGAGAACCTGCTGAAGTTGCTGGAAGGCCGGCTCGATAATGTCGTGTACCGCATGGGCTTTGCCGGGACGCGCGCCGAGGCGCGGCAGCTCGTCAGCCACTGCTCGATCCGGGTAAACGGCAAGGTGGTCAATATTCCGTCGTTCCAGGTTGCTGCGGGGGACAAGATCGAGGTCTCCGAGCGGGCTCGTTCACAGTCCAGGATTCGCAGCGCAGTCGCGATGGCCAGCCAGGTTGGTTTTCCGGACTGGGTCGAAGTCGATGAACAGAACCTTGCCGGCACGCTGAAAAACCTGCCTGCACGGGACGATATCCTGCCCGACGTCAACGAGAACCTCGTCGTCGAGCTTTACTCGAAGTAATCCAGGTCCAGTCACTACAGGAGGCCTGACAGAAATGCAGCCATCCATCAGCGAATTCTTGAAGCCACGAAATGTCCGCGTCCAGGCGGAGGCCATCAACCGCGCCCGTATCGTCATTGAGCCCCTCGAGCGTGGCTTCGGACACACACTGGGCAATGCCCTCCGGCGGGTTCTGCTCTCCAGCATGCCCGGTGCCGCGATCGTGGAGGCCGAAATCGAGGGTGTGCTGCACGAGTACACCAGCATTGAGGGTGTGCAGGAGGACGTCGTCGAGATTCTCCTGAATCTCAAGGGTGTCGCGATCCGCATGCACTCGCGTGATCGCGTTGAACTCACGCTTCACAGGAAGGGTCCGGGGCCCGTTACGGCCGGTGACATTGTGGCCGATCACGATGTGGAGGTGGTCAACCCCAGGCATGTGATTGCCAACCTCACCAGCAGCGGTGAACTCAAGATGCTGCTCACGGTGGAGCGCGGTCGCGGCTATCGGGCGGCCACCCAGCTGGTGGATGCGGATGAGCAGAGCACCAGCATCGGCCGGCTGCGGCTGGACGCCTCCTTCAGCCCGATCCGTCGCGTGACCTACACGGTGGAGTCGGCGCGCGTCGAGCAGCGTACCGACCTGGACAAGCTCGTCCTCGACGTGGAGACCAACGGCACCATTGATCCGGAAGACGCCATCCGGCGGGCCGGCACCATCCTGAAGGATCAGTTGGACGTGTTCCTCGAGCTGCGTGGCCAGGATGAGGCCACCACCGCCCAGCCCGACCAGCAGATTGAGCCGATTCTGCTGCGGCCCGTCGATGAACTCGAACTGACGGTCCGGTCTGCCAACTGCCTCAAGGCCGAGAATATCAATTACATCGGTGACCTGGTTCAGCGGACCGAAGTCGAGCTGCTGCGTACCCCGAACCTCGGCAAGAAGTCCCTGACCGAGATCAAGGAGGTGCTTGAAAGCCACGGCCTGTCCCTCGGGATGCGCATCGAGAACTGGCCGCCAGTGGGGCTTGCCAAGCACGACGACAAAGCAGCCTGACACTTCGCCTGAACTGACTGATCGGAATTACTCACGATGATGCACCGCAAGGCCGGCCGAGCCCTCGGCAGAAAGAGCAGTCACCGGACTGCCATGTACCGCAACATGGCGGCATCGCTTATCCGTGAGGAGATGATCCGCACCACTGTCCCCAAGGCGAAGGAGTTGCGGCGGGTTGTAGAGCCGCTGATCACGCTCGCCAAGGAAGACGGGGTCGCCAAGCGGCGTCTTGCCTTCTCGAGGCTCCGCGATCGTCCGGCCGTTACCAAGCTGTTCAATGATCTCGGGCCGCGCTTCAAGGCCCGTCCGGGCGGCTATCTGCGCATCCTGAAGAACGGCTTCCGCCCAGGCGACGCCGCGCCGATGGCGGTGGTGATGCTCACGGAGAAGGCCTCAAGGGTTGAGGCCCCGGCGGAGACGCCGGCGAAGAAGACCCGGGCAAAGCCCAAGGCAAAGAAAGAAGCGGGGACGACTCCCGCCCGGAAGCCTCGAGCCAAGAAGGCCGCAGCAGCCTGACCGCCCTCAGGGAGGCCGGGGACTGGCAATGGTGCGGAAGCCGGCTCTGAACTGACTGTGTCGCCAGCCCCAGGCGAGCAGGGCGTGGTTAGCGATCAAGAGCGCGCAGAAATTCCATTCGACGATATTCTGGAACCGGTGTTTGTCCGGACGCCAGTCCACCGGCATCAGGTGCATTACCGGTATGCTGGCGAGGCCGGTTGCCAGCAGCGCCAGGGCGAGCGCCATGAGCGCCTTGAGGAGCCCTGCCGGCAGCCGGTTTCCTCCTTCCCGCAGCTTCACCAGCCTTGAAATCAGCAGCAGCTGAGCCAGATAGCTGCCCCCGAAGTACACGGTGACGCCAAAGCGTCGCATCAGGTTGTAGAACTCCCCCCGGCTCCCCAGGAACACGCTGTACAGCACCAGGAAGACTGCCGCCACGATCCCGATGGTTACCATGCTCCTGACCGGCATGCAGTCCCTGTCTCCGAGCGCCAGCAGCCAGTGACGGCAGAGCCACCAGAACGCGCCAATCAGCACTGCGGATGGCAGCATCCCGGCCTTGAAGAGGAAATACGCCGCGCCATAGCGGCCGGATGAGCTGACGGAGGTGCACCCCTCGACGTAGGGGATGCACAGCGGGATCAGGCCACCGAAGGCCGATATGCCGTAGCACAGGTGTACCGTCAGGGCCGGAAGCAGCGCCGCTCCGGCAGCCAGTCCGGTGAGCGATACCCCATCCTGGCGTAAAACTGTTGCTGCGTACGGCCGGTCCATTCGCGGTCCTACCGAGCCCGCTGCCGCCCAATGCGCCTAGTGCCCTGGCGCCGGCGCTTCACCGAGATCCCGCTGAAGCCTGGCAACCAGCCGGCCAATGTGTTCCGGTGACTTGGTCTTCCGGGCAATCAGCACATAGACCGCCGGAATGATGTACAGGGTCAGGAACACGGAGATGGTTACGCCGAAGAAGACCGTTGCGCCGAGTGTGCGCCGGGCCTCGGCGCCTGCGCCGGCGGCCAGCATCAGGGGCACGGCCCCGAAGGCCGTACAAAGACTGGTCATCACCACCGGCCGCAGGCGGATCGCCGCGGCAGAGATGATCGACTCGGTGAACTCAACGCCCCGATCCCTGAGCTGGTTGGCAAACTCGACGATCAGGATCCCGTTCTTTGCCGCCAGTCCGATCAGGATGATGGCCCCGATCTGGCTGTAGATATTTACCGAGGAATCAAAGAGCCACAGACCGACCAGTCCACCAAACAGCGCCAGCGGCACGGTCAGGAGAATGATGAAGGGATGCCGAAAGCTCTCGAACTGGGCTGAAAGCACCAGAAAGACAATGACCAGGGCCAGGCCAAAGGTCAGGTAGACGGCTTGCCCCGAGCGCTTGAGTTCACGCGCCTCGCCATCAAATTCGAGCTTGATGTTGTCGGGCAACTCGCTCTCCACCGTATCCTCGATGTAGCTGACAGCTTCGCCCAGTGAATATCCCGGAGCGAGATTGGCCGTAAGCGTCACTGATCGCAGCTGGTTGAAACGCTTGAGGTCCTTGGGCCCCGCCACCTCATCGAGCCGCACCAGGTTGGCGAGTGAGACCAGCTGCCCCGAGCGTTCCGAGCGGACAAAGATGTTCTCGAGGTCGGACGGTGTGGCGCGATCGCGGGCTACACCCTGCAGGATGACGTTGTATTCCTCGCCGCGATCGACATAGGTCGTCACTATCCGTGAGCCCAGCATCGTCTCCAGGGTGCGGCCGATCGTTTGCAGGGATACACCAAGGTCAATGGCGCGGTTCCGGTCGATATTCACCTTGATCTTGGGCTTTGTCGGGAAAAAGTCCGAGCGCAGGCCCAGTAATTTCGGGTTTTCCGCACTGACCCTGGCGATCAGTTTCTCCTGCTGCTCGGCGAGCTCCTCGTACGAGTTGCCGCCGAGCACGAATGCCAGCCCGCTTCCCCCTGTACGGATGGCGAGGCTCGGTGGCTGGAATACCGTGGCAATGGCTCCGGGAATCTGGCTGACCTGGCTGCGGATCTCGGCTGCAATCTCCTGTGCGTCCCGCTCCCGCTCGGCGCGGGACATCAGCGGCATGTACAGGAAGGCCGTGCTGACGTCTGACCCCCCACCCCACGTGCCTGCGCGGGCGACGAGCCGCCGCATCTCGCCCTTCTCCACATAGGGCATCACCATGCTCTCGACGATCTGCACCTGCCTGTCCATGTAGCCTGGCGTTGCGCCCTCGGGGGCGCGGACCTGCATCAGGACCATGTTGCGGTCCTCGGGTGGCGCATATTCGCTCGGCAGCGAGGCAAAGATGGCGCCCGCCGCGATGCCCACTACGGGCAACGCGATCACCATTCTCCACGGCCGGCTGATGACGGGGCCGAGCGAGCGCCGGTAGGCCTCGGTTCCCCGCTTGAACCGATCATCCAGGGATGCGGCGAAGCGCCCCCTCCGGATGCCGTTGGCAAAGAACTTAGTGGCCAGCATCGGGACCAGGGTCAGGGCAATCAGCCCTGAAAAGGCAATGGCCGCCGCCAGCGAGATACCGAATTCGCCAAAAAGGCGACCGACGTTTCCCGGCATGAAGGAGATGGGCACAAAGACAGCCACCAGGACCACGGTGGTCGCGACGACGGCGAAGCCGATCTCCCGGCTGCCCTCGATGGCGGCGAGCAGCGGGGGCCTGCCGAGCTCCATCTGGCGGACGATATTCTCGAGCACGACGATGGCATCGTCGACCACCAGGCCAATGGCAAGCAGGAGGCCGAGAAGGGTCAGCGTATTGATGCTGTAGTCCAGGGCCGCCATGACGATGAAGGCAGAAATGATCGCCACCGGGATGGTGACCGCGGGGATCACCGTTGCGCGCAGTGACCCGACGAAGGCGAATATCACGATCAGCACGAACAGCAATGCTTCGACGAATACGGTGGCAACCGAGATCATCGATTCTTCAACGAACTTGGAGAAGTCGATGGCCACGGACAGCTCGATATCCGGGGGCATCGTGGGCTTCAGGCGCTCCACCTCGGCCTCCACCGCCCGGTTGACCTCCAGGATATTGGCCTTGGCCAGCGGTACGACCCCGAGGCTGATACCCGTCACCTGGTTGGATCGGGAGAAAAATCGCGAGTCCTCCGGTTCGATGCGCACATCGGCAATATCGCCCAGGCGAATGAGGTAGTTGTCGGCCCCCCGGCCGATGACCAGCGCCTTGAAGTCCTCCGGGCTCTTCAGGCCGGTTTCAGTGCGCAGGCTGAACTCGCGCTGGCGGGATTCGATACGGCCGGCGGGTAGCTCGATATTCTCCCGGCGAAGCGTCTCCTCGACGTCCTGGACGGTCAGCCCACGGGCTGCCAGCGCGTTGCGGTCCAGCCAGATGCGCATGGCCGTCTTCTGGGCACCGCTCAGCCTGATCTGGGCCACCCCGTCGATCACCGAGAGCCTGTCGATCAGGTTGCGCTCGGCGTAGTCGGTCAGATCCATCAGCGACCGGGCATTGCTGTCCACGCCCACGTACATGGTGGCATCCATCCCGGCGTCCTGCTTCGTGACCTCGGGAGAGCCTGCTTCCTCGGGCAACTTGCCGAGCACCCGGGAAACGCGTTCACGAACGTCATTGGCTGCGCCGTCCGAGTCGCGACTGACGTCGAACTCGATGGTGACCACCGAGCGCTCGTCCTGGCTGTTCGAGGTCAGCCTGGTGATGCCCGCGATGCCGGAAATCTCGTCTTCGATGACCTTGGTCAGGCTCCGCTCGACGATCTCGGCTGATGCACCGCGGTAGCTGGTGCTGATGGAGACCACCGGGGAGTCCACGTCGGGGAACTCGCGCACGGCGAGGCGCGTGGCGGCCAGCAGGCCCATGATGATCAGTATCAGGCTGAGCACGCCGGCAAAAACCGGGCGCCGGACCGAGATGTCTGAAATGACCATGGGTTGCTGTCTCCGCAGATCAGCCTGCAGGCGCAAGCTGCACAGGGGTTCCGTTACGGATACGCTGCGTGCCTTCGGTGACGACGAGGGCGCCCGCGTCCAGGCCCTCGCGTATCTCGGCAAGGCCGGGTGCCCGACCGCCCAGGGTGACTTCCTGTTCGACCGCCTTGCCGTCCTGAACGACGAAGACGTATTGCCGGCCCTGCCTCGGGACGAGCGCCTCCTCGGGGACGAGCAGTACGTTCTCGCGCCGTTTCTCGAGCGCGACGGTCAGGAACATGCCGGGCTTCAGCATCCCGTCCGGGTTGGGGATCGTGGCCAGAATGGTGATCGAGCGGCTGGTGGGGTCTACGCGCGTGTCGATCGACACGACGCTGCCGGTAAATGGCCGACCGGGATAGACCGGGCTCTCGGCCTGGACCGACATGCCCGTCGACAGGTCCGCAAGGAAGATCTCCGGCACGGCGAACTCGAGCTTGATGATGCGGGTGTCGTCCAGCGTGGTGATCACCGTTTCCGGGCCCACCAGGTCACCGAGGCTGACGCGCCGCAGCCCGACCGTGCCTGCAAAGGGTGCGCGGATGGACAGGATGTCGAGACGGGTCTCAGCCCCGCTGACCTGCGCCCGGGCAACCTCCAGGTTGGCGCGCAGCTGGTCCAGATCGGCCGCCGACACCACCATGGTCTCGGCCAGGGCATTGCTGCGGCGGAACTGGCTTTCAGCCTGGGACAGCTGCGCCTGGGCCAGGTTGAGGTCGGCGCGTTGCTGGCGGGTATCCAGTTCGACCAGTTGCTGGTTTGGCTGCACCACCTGCCCCTCGCGGAAGTTGATCCGCGTGACCACGCTGGTGGTCCGGGAGGTGATGTCTATGGACTCGTTGGCCCGGGCGGTGCCGAGCGCGGTGAAGCGGTCGGTGAAGGACTGCGGCGTCACTTCTTCCGCGATCACCTGGACGGGCATGCCGCCCGGGGCGCCCGGCCCGCCCATGGGGGGGGCGGCCCTGGTGCCTGCAGCCGGCGTACCGGGGCCACTGCCACAGCCGCCGAGCAGGAGGGTTACAAGCAGCACGACGGGCGCACGGCCCGGGACGCGTTTTGCGGGGCTTTTCAATGAACCGGGATCCTCTGCGGAAGGCGAAACTTTAGCAGATTCAGCCGCGCCTCCGGCCGGGTCCTGTGCCCGGGAGGACTCAGGGCGGTCAGCCGGCCGGCTTGCCGCAGATGCGCTGCTCAGGCGCGCTCCAGTTCCCGTGTGAGATTCCGGTGGCCGTCCCGGGTCACCAGCACGTTGTCCTCGATCCGGATACCGCCGAACGGGCGTAATGCGGCCAGGCCGCGCCAGTTCACGCGGCGACCTGGCGGGGTGTGCCGGAGCCTGTCCAGCAGGGAGTCGATGAAGTACAGGCCGGGCTCGATGGTCAGCACCATGCCGGCTTCCAGGGGGCGCGTGAGGCGCAATCGTGGAAAGCGTGCCGGCCGGGGCAGCGTCCCGCCACGGCGGGTCGCCAGGTCGCCACCGACGTCGTGCACCTGCAATCCCAGAAGGTGGCCGAGGCCATGGGGCAGGAAGGCATCGGTTACCCGTCGCGCAAGCATCTCTTCTGGCGACATGCGCACCAGTTCCAGGCCCGCCAGCAGTTCTGCGATCGCCCGGTGGGCGGCCAGCTGGAGGTCGGGAAAGGCGACGCCGGGACGGACGAGATCGCACAGTGCCTGCTGGATCCGGTTCAGTTCGCGGACAAGGCCCGCAAAGGTGCCGCGTCGGGCCGCGTGGGTGCGCGTTATGTCGGATGCGTAGCCGAGCGCACTGCAGCCGGCATCGAGCAGCAGGCTGCCGCGCTCGCGCGGGGCAGGGCGCCGGCGATCGCGATGCTGGTAGTGCAGCGTCGCTCCATTCCGGTTCATCGCGACGATGGCGGGGTAGGGCAGTTCCTGGTCCGTCTGGCCGCTGGCGGCAAGAAACATCAGGCCCATCTCGAATTCACTCAGTCCGGCCGCAAAGGCCTGGGCGACCGCCCGATGTCCGGCCAGCGCCGGCAACGTGGCGGCACGGATGCACTCCACCTCCCAGGGCGTCTTCCAGGCGCGTTCGTAGTCCAGTTCGGTGAGCATGCGCCGGGGGTTGCAGAGTCCCTCGATGCCGAGTCCCCGCCACTGGGCGGGATCACCCAGAATCGCCAGGGAGGTTCGTCCGCGGGGCAGGTGCCGCCTTAGTGCCGCCCTGCTGCCGAGGATGCGGATGTCGAGCGCGCGATGCCACGGCCCAGGGGGTATGGGCGCCGGCTGGTGCCAGAAATCGTGGCTTTCCGGCACCAGCAGCAGGGGGCGCCGGCCCGGGCGGTACAGCAGCGCAGACCCGGGGTGTGCGGTCAGCGGCGCCCATTGCAGGAACAGCGGATCGGCCCGGTAGGGATGATCCTGGTCGTCGCGGTGGATCGGGAGCGGCGTGCCGGCGCCGATCAACACGGCGTCGCAGCCGGCCCGGGCGAGGGCGGCATCGTAGCGGGCACACAGGGCGCGGACATGAGGGCCGTACAGTCGGGCAGGAGGGCGCATGGGCGGGGTTTCCACGGAAGGTCTCCGGTCAATATAGACTAGCCGTCCTATGGAAACGCATCTCACCGGCATCACCACCACCGGCACTCCCCACCTCGGAAACTATGTGGGAGCCATTCGCCCGGCCATTGCCGCCAGCCACCGCAGTGATGTCCGTTCATTTTACTTTCTGGCCGATTACCACGCCCTGGTCAAGAACCAGGATCCGGCCACCGTCCAGCGCTCCAGCCTCGAGGTTGCCGCAAGCTGGCTGGCGCTGGGCCTGGATACGGCCCGCGCCGTCTTCTACCGGCAGTCCGACGTCCCGGAGATCCCGGAGCTCACCTGGATCCTGACGACGGTTACTGCCAAAGGGCTGATGAACCGCTCGCACGCCTACAAGGCCGCGGTGCAGGCCAACGAGCACGAGGGTGATGCAGACCCGGACAGGGGCGTCACGATGGGGCTCTTCTCCTACCCCATCCTGATGGCTGCAGACATCCTGTTGTTCAAGGCGGATCGGGTCCCGGTCGGGCGGGACCAGAAGCAGCACGTGGAGATGGCCCGGGATATCGCGCAGCGCTTCAATCACATCTATGCGCCGCTGTTTGTGATCCCCGAGGCCGACATCGGTGCCAATACGGCGATTCTCAGCGGACTTGATGGCCGCAAGATGAGCAAGAGCTACGGCAACACGATCCCGCTGTTCACGCCGGCGGACCAGCTGCGCAAGCTGATCATGCGCATCAAGACTAATTCCCTGGAGCCCGGGGTGCCCAAGGAGACTGAGGGGTCAACGCTGTTCGAGATCTATCGGGCCTTCGCGACGCCCGAGGAGACGGTCGCCATGGCGGAGCGTTATGCCGCCGGTGCCGGGTGGGGCGATCTGAAGAAGGATCTCTTTGCCTACTTGGACGAGCATCTGCGCGGCCCCCGCGGGGAGTACGAGCGCCTGATGGCCGATCCGGGCCACGTCGAGCGGGTGCTGCGGGACGGTGCCGGGCGCGCCCGGGCGCTGGCCACGCCGTTCCTGCGGGAGATCAGATCGGCAGTGGGGATTCGCCCGCTCGGGTGACGGCATTCAGATCCAGCGGGCGCGCACCAGTCGCCGGTAGAGCAGGGTGCACGCCACGGCGGTAAGCCCGACCACCACCGGGTAGCCAATCCGGGCGTCCAGCTCCGGCATGAACCTGAAGTTCATCCCGTACATGCTGAAGATCACTGTCGGGATCGCCAGGATAGCGCCCCACCCTGCGAGGCGCTTCACCACCTCGTTCTGGCCGACCGTTACCAGCGCGAGATTGACCTGGACTGCCGTCGTGAGCATCTCGCGGACGGTATCCACCGCCTTGATGATCCGCGCGACATGATCCTCGATATCCCGGAAGTAGGGTCGCAGTTCCTTGCTGATCAACCCTTCATTGAAGCGGATGAGCTGGCTTGTGATGTCGCTGATCGGAAGCACCGCATCCCGCAGCTTGACCAGCTCGCCCTTCAGCCTGTAAAGCCGGAGAATGGAGTCCCGGTCGAAGGACTTGTCGAATATCTCCAGCTCGATCTCCTGGAAATGCTGCTGGAGCCGGGCGGCCACCGGCAGGTAGTTGTCCACCACGAAGTCGATCACCGAGTAGAGCGCAAACCCGGGCCCGAGAGCGAGCCGGTTGGGAGTCAGCTCGCATTTCTGGCGCACGGGCGCGTAACTCACCGACGAGCCATGCCGGACGGTGACCAGGAAGTTGGCGCCGACAAACAGGTGCGTTTCACCGAACCGCACCTGGTCGTTCGCAAGATGCGCGGTCTCGATCACGATGAACAGCGATCCGGCATAGCTCTCCAGCTTGGGCCGCTGGTGCGCGTTCAGCGCATCCTCGATCGCCAGGTCATGCAGGGCAAATTCCTCCTGCACCTTGCGCAGCAGCTGGGTATCAGGCTCATACAGTCCCAGCCAGACAAAGGTCCGGTCCTCCTTCAGGACGTCACTGATGCTCTCGAGGGGGATGTTGCCGAGGGTCGCGCCATCCCTGTAAGCCACGCAATTGACGATCATGGTGCGGTTCTCCTGCTGCCCGGAGCCGGCCCGTGAAGGCTAGGCCGGCAACAGCGATCCGGACTGCTGACGGTAGGACTGGTAGGCGGGGTCGGACCCGTAGCGCTCGTGCTGCTGGCGGTCCTGGTCGCGGGCCGCGTAGTACATCAGCACTACGATATAGGCCGGACCGGGCAGCGCGGCAGCCAGCATCCAAGTGCCGGTCGCGGCCGTGAGGGCGGCCACCAGCAGGCCGAGCTGAAAAACGATTTCGCCCAGGTAATTGGGATGGCGAATCCGTCGGTAGAGTCCCCCGGTGACAAAGGCCGCAGGCTGTGCCGCCTTGGCTGCCTGCTTCTGCCGGTCCGCCACTGCCTCGAGCATCAGGCCCGCGAGCATCAACCCGGCACCGGCGATGGTCCCGGCCGGCAGGCCGTCCGTTGATCCCGCGATCCACGCCGACACGCCGAGGAAGGTCATGAGCCAGGCGCAGGAAATCCACATGAAGATCCGCAGTGGCAGCGGCACGCTGGCATTGGCCTGCTGCCCGCGGGCGCGTATCGGGGCATAGCCACGGCTCTGGTTGCGACCGTAGACGAAACCGAAAAGACGCAGGCCATAGGCTGCCCCGAGTCCGGCAACCAGCAGCGCGGCCGGTGCCGGGCGCAGTGCCATCACCGCAATATTCACCAGGATCATGCTGAGCGCATATCCATAGCTGAAGACCTGGACGAAGCTCACGAAGATGATCGCGCAGCCGACGTGCCCGAGGCCGAGCAGCAGCCAGTGACCTGCCGTCCACTGACCGCTGATTATGCCGACGCCGCAGATGATCCACATCGCGAGTACGGCGACGGAAAAGATGAAGCGGATGGGCTCCATGTCTGATCCTTCAGCGGACGCTGATGAACGACTGCAGCTGCACCTGGGGCGTGATGTAGTCGTCCTGGGGAGGCTCCGCCTGGGGCAGGGCGGTGGACAGGTATTTCTTGTTGGAATCGGGCAGCACGGTGACCACGGTCGCCTCCGGGCCAAGCTGCTCGACGAGGCGCATGGCGCCGACGACATTGGCGCCGGACGAGATGCCGACGGCGAGGCCCAGCCTGTGGGCCAGCGCCTGGGCCATCAGGATTGCGTCGCCGTCCCAGACGTCGATGACCGGGTCGAGCTCCGCAAGCCTGACGATGTCGGGAATGAACTCGTCGCTGATGCCCTGGATGCGATGGCTGCCGACTTTCTTGCCGGTCCGGAGCGTCGGCGAGTTGGCCGGCTCCAGGGGATGTACGCGGACCCGGCGACCGCTGCGGCGCAGGAAGCGGCCCACACCCATCACGGTACCGCCCGTGCCGACCCCGGCCACGAAACCGTCAGCTTCCCGGCCAAGCAGTCGCAGCTGGGCCTCGATTTCCGGCCCGGTCGTGAGTTCGTGGGCTTCGCTGTTGTCCTGGTTGGCGAACTGCCGGGGAAGAAAGGCATTGGCACATTCGGCCGCATACTCCTCGGTCAGGCGGATGGAGCCTACAAAGCCACCCTGGGCCTTCGATACCGGCACCACGTCGGCACCGAGGCCATGCATCAGCTGCGTACGCTCGAGGCTCATCCAGTCGGGCATATAGATGCGCACCCGGTGTCCCAGCGCACGACCGATGGCGGCAAAGGAAATGCCGGTATTGCCGCTCGAGGCTTCGACAATTACCGCCCCGGGCCGGAGTTCGCCCCGCTCGGCCGCCCGGCGAAGAATATGGAGCGCCATCCGGTCCTTTACGCTGCCCGTCATGTTCATGGGCTCATATTTGGCGTACAGCCGCCGGGGCTGGCCGTCAAAGCGATAGCGGATCTCGACCAGCGGTGTACCGCCCACCAGGGCAGACAGGTGGTCAACGGCGCGGCAGACTTCGAGAGGGGTTGCGAGTGCCATGGGAAAATTCTAACTGATCCGCGCGGGCCTCAGGCGCCCCGGTTCCTGCGCAGCAGGGGGGCCAGGTACTGGCCCGTGTAGGAGCGGCGTGTCGCCGCCACAGCCTCGGGGGTTCCCTCGGCCACCAGTTCCCCGCCACCGTTTCCCCCTTCGGGGCCCAGATCGATGATCCAGTCTGCCGTCTTGATGACGTCCAGGTTGTGCTCGATCACCACGATCGTATTGCCCTGGTCGCGGAGCTTCTGGAGCACCACCAGCAGCTGGGCAATGTCATGAAAATGAAGGCCGGTGGTCGGCTCATCGAGGATGTAGAGGGTATTGCCGGTGGCGCGCTTCGACAGCTCCTTCGCCAGCTTGACCCGCTGCGCTTCGCCGCCTGACAGGGTGGTGGCGTTCTGTCCAAGCCGCACATAAGAGAGTCCGACCTCCATCAGGGTCTGGAGCTTGGGCGCGATCATGGGTATCGCGCTGAAGAAGGGCACGGCGTCTTCAACGGTCATCTGCAGGATGTCGTTGATATTCCTGCCCTTGTATCGGATCTCGAGGGTTTCACGGTTGTAGCGCTGGCCCCGGCACACATCGCAGGGGACATACACATCCGGGAGGAAATGCATTTCCACCCGGATCACGCCATCGCCCTGGCAGGCCTCGCAGCGTCCGCCCTTGACGTTGAAGCTGAAGCGCCCTGCCTTGTAGCCACGCGAACGTGATTCCTGGGTTCCCGCGAACAGTTCCCTGATGGGGGTGAAAAGGCCGGTATAGGTGGCCGGGTTGGAGCGCGGTGTGCGGCCAATGGGACTCTGGCTGATGTCGATGACGCGGTCCACCGCATCGAGGCCGTCTACCCCGTCGCAGGGGGCGTGGGGAGTCTCGCTGCTGCCATTGAGCTTTTCGGCGGTGTACAGGTACAGGGTGTCGTTGACAAGCGTGGATTTGCCGGAGCCGGACACCCCGGTGACGCAGGTCATCACGCCCAGCGGGATGCGCACGTCGATAGTCTTCAGGTTGTTGCCCCGTGCTCCGCGGATCGTCAGCCAGCGGTCCTCGTCGGTGGACCGGCGCAGCCCCGGTACCGGTATGCGCCGTCGCCCCGAGAGGTACTGGCCGGTGACCGAGTCGGGATGGGCCATGATCTCGGCGGGCGTGCCCTGGGCCACGATCCGGCCGCCATGCACGCCGGCGCCCGGCCCGAGGTCGACCACATGATCGCTGGCGCCGATGGCCTCTTCGTCGTGCTCGACCACCAGCACGGTGTTGCCAAGGTCCCGCAGGTGGATCAGCGTGTTCAGCAGGCGCCGGTTGTCCCGCTGGTGCAGGCCGATGGACGGCTCATCCAGGATATACATCACGCCGACCAGGCCCGAGCCGATCTGGCTGGCGAGCCGGATGCGCTGCGCCTCGCCCCCGGACAGCGTTTCGGCGCTCCGGTCGAGGGACAGGTAGTCGAGCCCCACGTCGGCGAGGAAGCGGAGCCGGTTCTGGATTTCCCGGACCACCTTGGAGGCTATCTCGCCGCGCCAGCCGTCAAGGTGTAGATCGGCGAAGAATTCCAGCGCGTGGCCGACCGCCATGGTCGTGACCTCGGGGATCGACTTGCCGCTGACGAAGACATGTCGCGCGGCTGTATTCAGTCGGGTGCCGGCGCAGTCCGGGCAGGGCTGGGTGCTGAGAAACCGGGCGAGTTCCTCCCGGACCATCCCGGAATCGGTTTCACGGTAACGGCGCTCCAGGTTGGGAAGGATGCCCTCGAAATTATGCCGGCGGGTAATGCTGACCCCGTGGCCGGTGAGGTAGTTGAACTCGATCCGGTCCTCCCCGCTGCCGTGCAGGAGGATCTTCTGGATCCGCGCCGTCAGCTTGCGCCAGGGGAGTTCGATGTCGAAACCGTAGTGGCTCGCGAGACTCTGGATCATCGAGAAGTAGTAGGCATTGCGCCGGTCCCAGCCCCGGATGGCCCCGCCGGCCAGGCTGAGGTCCGGGTAGCGCACCACCCGGTCGGGGTCGAAAAACTGCTTTACGCCAAGGCCATCGCAGGTGGCGCAGGCTCCGGCGGGGTTGTTGAACGAAAACAGCCGGGGCTCGAGTTCCGGGATGCTGAAACTGCAGATCGGGCAGGCGAAGCGGTCGGAGAACACGATCTCCCCGCCGGCGCTCCCGTCGTCCGGGTCCATCGGCGCCACCTGTGCGACGCCGTCGGCCAGCTTCAGCGCCGTTTCGAACGATTCCGCCAGTCGCTGCTTGATGTCCTGCCGGACCTTGAACCGGTCCACCACCACCTCGATCGTGTGCTTGCGGCGCAGATCAAGGCGGGGCGGGTCATCGAGTTCGCAGATCGCGCCGTCAATACGGGCGCGGATGTAGCCCTGGCTCCGCAGGTCGGCCAGCAGCTGGTGGTGTTCGCCCTTGCGCGCCTGGACCACGGGCGCGAGCAGCATGAGCCGTGTCCCTTCCGGCAGCGACAGCGCCTGGTCGACCATCTGGCTGACCGTCTGGGCGCGCAGGTCCCGGCCGTGTTCGGGGCATCGCGGGGTACCCGCCCGTGCAAACAGCAACCTCAGGTAGTCGTAGATCTCGGTGACGGTGCCCACCGTCGAGCGCGGGTTGTGGGAGGCGGTCTTCTGCTCGATGGAGATGGCGGGGGAGAGGCCCTCTATATGGTCCACGTCCGGCTTGTCCATCATGGACAGGAACTGGCGGGCATAGGCGGACAGGGATTCCACGTAGCGCCGCTGCCCTTCGGCATAGATGGTGTCGAAAGCCAGGGATGACTTGCCCGAGCCCGACAGCCCGGTGATCACGATCAGCCGGTCGCGGGGCAGGTCGAGGTCCAGGTTCTTCAGGTTGTGGGTCCGCGCTCCGCGGATGCTGATTTGCTGCATGGGCGTCTGGGCGTGGGGGAAACTTCCCACTATACGGGCGGGTTCCGGCCCCTCCAAAATGCGCGGCCGGTCATCGTCCGGCGGGCGACGGGCGGATCATCGGGACCGGCGTCGCGCCGGTTGCATTGCATAACGATATGACCAGAAATCCCGGTGGCTTTTGCGGCGGGGCGGCTTACAATGCCGGCCCTATGGCACGTGGAATCAACAAGGTCATCCTGATCGGCAACGTGGGGCAGGACCCCGAGAACCGCTATATGCCCAGCGGTTCGGCGGTTACCAACCTGCGGATTGCCACCACAGAGTCCTTCAAGGACAAGGAGACCGGCGAAAGGCAGGAGCGCACGGAGTGGCACAGCGTGGCGATGTTCGGGCGACTGGCCGAGATCGCTGCCGAGTACCTGAAGAAGGGCTCCCAAGTCTATATCGAGGGCCGCCTGCGCACCCGCAAGTGGCAGGACAAGGAAGGCAAGGACCGCTACACCACCGAGATCGTCGCGGATGAGATGCAGATGCTGGGCGGGCGTGGGGGCGGCATGGGTGCCGCTGCCGGCGGTCCGGCAGATTCCGAGGGGGCCCGCAGTCCGGCCCCGTCACGGCCGGCCAGGCAGGCCCAGCCTGCCTCGGTGAGCACCGGCGATACCGGGGAGTTCGACGACGACATTCCCTTCTGATTTTTCGCACAGCTGACGCGGGCCTGGCCCGCGATCGCAGATTCCGGCGCACCTCGAGTGCGCCGTTTTTTTTTGGGGCCCGGATTGGCCATATAAGAACCTGACCTGGAGGAATAAGCGACGATGGGTGCTTTCAAGGAACCGCACGGTGGCGAGCTCAAGGATCTCTATCTGGATGCCGCGGCGGCGGACGAACAGAAACAGGCGGCCCGGGGTTATCGCTCCTGGGACCTCAGCGACCGGCAGTCCTGCGATCTGGATCTGCTGCTGAATGGTGCGTTCTCGCCCCTGGACGGATTCCTCGGCCGGGAGGACTACGAGAGCGTGCTCGGCGACCTGCGCCTGAAGTCGGGTGTCATCTGGCCGATCCCGATCACCCTCGACGTGAGCCAGGCTTTTGCCGATGCGCTGAAGACCGGCGAAACCATTGCGCTCCGCGACCAGGAGGGTGTCCTTATCGCCACCCTCGCGGTGGAGGATATCTGGACGCCGGACAAGACCGCCGAGGCACGTGCGGTGTTCGGCACGGTCGACCCGAAGCATCCGGGCGTTGACTACCTGTTCAACACGGCGGGGCCGGTCTATGTGGGCGGCAGGCTCGCAGGGGTTGAGCCGCCGACCCACTACGACTTCAAGACCCTGCGGGACACGCCCGCCGAGCTCAGGTCACGATTCCGCAAGCTGGGCTGGCGCCGCGTCGTGGCCTTTCAGACCCGCAATCCCCTGCACCGCGCCCACCAGGAGCTGACCTTCCGGGCGGCGCGGGAGTGCGAGGCCAATCTGCTGATTCATCCGGTGGTGGGGCTCACCAAGCCCGGCGACGTGGACCACTACACCCGGGTTCGCTGCTACGAGCACGTGCTGGAACAGTACCCCGAGCAGACCACGACCCTGTCACTGCTGAACCTGGCCATGCGCATGGCGGGTCCCCGTGAGGCCGTGTGGCACGCGATTATCCGCAAGAACTATGGCTGCACCCATTTCATCGTCGGCCGGGATCATGCCGGTCCCGGCAACGACTCCCAGGGCAAGCCCTTCTATGGACCCTACGATGCCCAGGAGCTGCTGCGCCGGTACGAGAAGGAACTGGACATCACCATGGTTCCCTTCCAGGAGATGGTGTACGTCGAGGACCGGGCCCAGTACGTTCCGGTGGATCAGACGCGCGACGGTGAAAAGGTGCTGAATATTTCCGGCACCGAGTTCCGCCGCCGGCTCAATGAAGGCCTGGACATTCCCGAATGGTTCTCCTTCCCCAAGGTGGTGGAGGAGCTGCGCCGTACCCACCCGGCCCGCCATCAGCAGGGTTTCACCGTGTTCTTTACGGGACTGTCAGGGTCCGGCAAGTCCACCGTTGCCCGGGCCCTGCTCGCGAGGCTGCTGGAGATCGGGACGCGGCGCGTTACCCTGCTCGACGGTGACCTGGTGCGCAAGAACCTGTCCAGCGAACTGGGATTCTCCAGGGAGCACCGGGACATCAATATCCTGCGGATCGGCTACGTGGCCTCGGAGATCACGAAAAACGGCGGCGTGGCGATCTGCGCACCCATTGCCCCCTATGCGGCCACGCGCCGCAAGGTACGCGAGGGCATCGCCGCCGTGGGCGGCTTTCTGGAGGTTCACCTGTCCACCTCCCTCGAGGTCTGCGAGCAGCGCGACCGCAAGGGCCTCTATGCCAAGGCGCGTGCCGGCATCCTGAAGGAATTCACCGGCATTTCAGACCCTTACGAGGTGCCTGAGCACCCCGAGCTGCGCATCGACACCCAAGGCATATCCCCGGACATGGCGGCCCACCGCATCCTCGTGAAGCTGGAGAGCATGGGGTTCATCCGGTAGGCCCCCATCACCCCGGAATGGTAGGCTTTCCGGCCTATGCCGGGACGCGTCTACATCAAGACCTTCGGGTGCCAGATGAACGAGTACGACTCCAGCCGCATGCTGGACGTGCTCCGCACCCGGCAGGGCTGGCTTCCGACCGACGACCCGGAAGAAGCCGGCCTGGTGGTGCTGAATACCTGTTCCGTGCGGGACAAGGCCCAAGAGAAGGTCTTTTCCTGGCTCGGCCAGTTCCGGGAGATGAAGGAGCGGCGCCCGGGCCTGCTGATCGGCGTGGCCGGCTGCGTCGCAAGCCAGGAGGGCGAGGAGCTGCTGCGGCGGGCCCCGTTCGTGGACATGGTGTTCGGTCCCCAGACGCTCCACCGCCTGCCTGACTTCATCGACGGGATCCGGGCGTCCGGCAGGCCCGTGGTGGACGTGAGCTTCCCGGAGATCGAGAAGTTCGACTGCCTGCCTGCGCCGCGCGCCGAGGGTGCCACCGCCTTTGTCTCGATCATGGAGGGGTGCAGCAAGTACTGCAGCTTCTGCGTCGTGCCCTTCACCCGCGGCGAGGAGGTGAGCCGCCCGCTCGCCAGCATCCTCACCGAGGTCGAACAACTCGCAGGCCAGGGCGTGCGCGAGGTGACACTGCTGGGTCAGAACGTCAATGCCTACCAGGGGGCCACCACCGAAGGTCCATGCGCCGACCTCGCCACCCTGCTGCACCTGGTCGCCCGGATCGAGGGCATCGAGCGCCTGCGCTTCACGACGTCCCACCCCCGGGAGTTCGGTGACCGGCTGGTCGAGGCCTACGCCAGCCTGCCGAAGCTCGCGAACCACCTGCACCTGCCCGTGCAAAGCGGTTCGGACCGCATATTGATGCTCATGAAAAGGGGCTATACCGCGCTCGAGTTCCGCCAGAAGATCCGGCGCGTGCGCGAGGTCCGCCCGGACATCAGTGTGTCCACGGACTTCATCGTCGGGTTTCCCGGCGAAACCGACGAGGATTTTGCCGCCACCCTGCAACTCATTGCGGACGTGGGCTTCGACCAGTCCTTCAGCTTCATCTACAGCCCCCGGCCAGGCACGCCGGCGGCCGCCCTGCCGGATCCCGTCTCCGACCAGGAGAAGCTGCGCCGCCTGGCGCTCCTGCAGGCGCGCATCACGGCCCATTCCCGGGAAATCAGCCAGAAGATGGTGGGCAGCATCCAGCGGATTCTGGTGGAGCGCCCCGCCCGCAAGCATCCGCGGCAGCTGGCCGGCAAGACCAGCAACAATCGCTGGGTGAACTTCGACGGTGAGCCGGACCTCGTCGGGCGGTTCGTGGACGTGGCGATCACCGAGGCGCTGCCCAATTCCCTCCGTGGCCGTCTCCCGGGCCGCGTCGCGGCGGCATGAGCATGCCGCCCGCCGGTGCTGGCCAGGCTCCCGGAAACAACGGTGCGGACGAGTGCGAGATCGTCCTCGAGTCCGCCGACAACGCGACGCTCGCCAACCTGAGCGGGCAGTTTGACGACAATCTGCGCCAGATAGAACGCCGCCTCGGGCTGCGCATCAGCCAGCGGGGCAACCAGTTTCGCCTGTCCGGTCCGGCGCTGGCCGTACGGGCGGGCAGCCGCGTACTACAGGATCTCTCGTCCCTCGCCGCGCGCGAGCCCATCGACAACCAGCGCGTACATATGGCCCTGCAGGAAGCCCTCATGGAACAGCCCCCCATCGCCGCTGAAGGTCCCGGGAATGCGGGCGTCGTGATGAAGGCGCGGCGCATACACGTCAGGCCCCGTGGCAACAACCAGCGGGCCTACATGGAGTCGATCCGCGACCATGACCTGTGTTTCGGCATCGGTCCGGCCGGGACCGGCAAGACCTACCTCGCCGTGGCGAGCGCAGTGGTCGCCCTGGAGGAGGAGCGCGTCCGGCGCATCATCCTCGTCCGGCCGGCTGTCGAGGCCGGCGAGCGCCTGGGTTTCCTGCCCGGGGACATGTCGCAGAAAGTCGACCCGTACCTGCGCCCCATGTACGACGCGCTCTACGAGATGCTGGGCTTCGACCGGGTTGCGCGCCTGATCGAACGAAACATCATCGAGGTGGCGCCGCTGGCTTTCATGCGGGGCCGTTCGCTGAACGAGAGTTTTGTCATCCTTGACGAGGCCCAGAACACCACCATCGAACAGATGAAGATGTTCCTGACGCGCCTCGGTTTCGGCTCACGGGCCGTGGTCACCGGTGACGTGACCCAGATCGACCTCCCGCGACACCAGCAGTCCGGTCTCAGGCACGCCAGCGTGGTGCTGGAGGGCGTGCCGGGCGTCAGTTTCACGCGGTTCACGGCCGGCGATGTGGTTCGACATCCCCTGGTCCAGCGGATCGTCGAGGCCTACCAGGCCTTTGAGGCCGGGAATACGGATGGCGGCTGAAGCCGGCGATCCCGTTGCCCTGGAGATTCATGTGGATCGGGCTGCCGGCGATGAGGCTGGCCTCGCTGCCGCTGATTTCCGGGCCTGGGTCCTGGCCGCGCTGCATGCTGCGGGGGCGTCGCCGACGGGTTCCCTGACCGTCCGGCTCGTCGGTGACGACGAGGGTCAGCGGCTGAACGCCCAGTGGCGGGGCAAGCCCGGCGCCACCAATGTGCTGGCCTTTCCGGGTCCCGATCCGGCCGTGCTGCCGCCCGGTGTGCCTGCGGAGCTCGGCGACCTCGTGATCTGCCTGCCCGTGGTGCTGCGCGAGGCCGGCCTGCAGGGCAAGACGGCCCTGGCTCATCTGGCGCATCTGGTGGTCCACGGTACCCTGCATCTGCTGGGGCATACCCACGACGACGAGGTGTCTGCCGGGCGCATGGAGACCCTTGAAACCCGGATCCTGACGGCCCTCGGGTACCCGGATCCGTATATATTATGTCAAGACACCTCGAACGACGGCGCCGGTGAAGGGGCCGGGCTGAACCCGCTAGAATGAACGGATGACAGACGACGACCCGGAAGAACGCAGTAGCGACACCTGGTATGGACGCCTCCGCCGGGTACTCCGCGGCGAGGCCGCGACCCGAGCCGACCTGCTGGACTGGCTCCGCCAGTCTCAGGCCCAGACTGTTCTGGATGCCGACGAACTCGCCATGGTCGAGGGCGTGCTGGGGGTTGCGGAGACCCAGGCCCGGGATGTCATGGTCCCGCGCTCCCAGATGACCGTCGTGGAGCTGGATTCACCCGCCGAGAAGCTCCTCAGGACCGTCGCCGACAGCGGCCATTCCCGGTTCCCGGTGATCGGCGAGGACCGGGAAGAAGTGGTCGGCATCCTGCTCGCCAAAGATGTGCTGCGGCATTTCCTCGAGACGCCGGGCCAGGCCTTTGACATCCGGCAATTCATCCGTCCTGCTACCTTCATCCCGGAGAGCAAGCGCCTCAACACGCTGCTCAAGGATTTCCGCCGCACACGCAATCACATTGCGATCGTGGTGGATGAGTACGGGGGCATCACCGGCCTTCTGACCATCGAGGACGTGCTCGAGGAGATCGTTGGCGAGATCGATGACGAACACGATTCGGCCGAGGTGGGGCCGATCCAGGAGCAGGCGCCAGGCCGCTACCACGTGCGTGCGGTGACGCGCATCGATGAGTTCAACGACTACTTCGACACCAACCTGGACGACGAGTACTACGATACGGTCGGGGGTCTCGTGATCCATGAACTCGGGCACCTCCCGCGCAAGGGCGAGACGGTCATCCTCGGTGACTTCCGCTTCCGGGTGCTGCAGTCTGACCGTCGCCGGATCCATGCGCTTGAGGTGATCCGCGGCGCCACCACCCCCGCGGACGGCGACGCTGCAGCGGCCTGACTCCCGCCCGCGGGCACCGGCCGCTTCAGCGGTGTTCCCCGGCCTGCCGGGTGCGCTGCTGGCGCTGGCTGCTGGTGCGGCCTTGCCTCTGTCGTTTGCGCCGTTTGCATACTGGTGGCTTGCGCCGCCGTTGCTGGCAATGCTGTTCCTGCTGGTCGTATCCGGGGGGCGCCGGGAGCGGCTGCTTCGGGGCTACGGGTTCGGTGCCGGTGCGTTTTCGACCGGCACCTACTGGCTGTACAACAGCATCCATGACGTGGGCGGGGTTGCCCCGCCGCTGGCCGTCGGCCTGTGCCTCGTACTGATTCTCATGATGGCCGCCTACCCGGCGGCGTGGGGCCTCGTCACCGCACTGCTGCCGCGCGTGCGACGGGGCTGGCAGTTCCTGGCGGTGATGCCGGGGGCTTGGGTGCTGCTCGAGTGGGTGCGCGGCTGGCTGTTCACGGGCTTCCCCTGGCTGAGCATTGGCTACAGCCAGACAGACGGCCCGCTGGCCGCGTGGGCGCCCCTGGCCGGCGTACACGGACTCTCGCTGGTGGTCGTCCTGCTGGCCGGCGCGCTCGCCGCACTGCTTGGCGGGGACCGGCCCGTGCGACTGGCGGCGCTCGCCGTGCTGGCGGTGATTGGCGCCGGCACGGCGGGCCTGCAGGGCCGGCAGTGGACGGAAGCGTCCGGCGATCCGCTCAAGGTGGCCCTGGTGCAGGGCGGTATCACCCAGGATCGCAAGTGGCTGCCGGAGGAACTCGAGTTCACGAAGACGCTTTTCCGGACATTGACGGTGGACCTGCCGGAGGCCGACCTCATCATCTGGCCCGAGGCGGCAATACCGGCGCTGGCCCACGAGGAAACGGACTATCTGCAGGGCATCGATGCACTGGCCAGGGCCCGGTCACAGACCGTGATTCTCGGGATCCTGACCTTCGACCCCGCCAGCAGCGAGTTCCGCAATTCGCTGCTCACCCTCGGCGACAACGATCGCATCTACCACAAGCGCCACCTGGTGCCGTTCGGCGAGTTCTTTCCCGTGCCCGACTTTGCCCGCAACGTGCTGCGCCTGATGAACCTGCCGTATACCGACATCACGCCGGGATCCCGGGACCAGTTGCCGCTCCTGGCCGGGGGCGTCGCCCTCGCCCCCAGCATCTGCTACGAGGACGTTTTCGGGACGGAGACCCGTGATTTCCTGCCGGCTGCCGGCCTGCTGATCAACGTCAGCAACGATGGCTGGTTCGGGGATTCCATCGCCCCGCACCAGCACCTGCAGATGGCCCGCTTCAGGGCGCTCGAGTCGGGTCGTTACATGCTTCGCAGCACCAACACCGGGATTACGGCCGTGATCGATCCCCGCGGGCGCGTGACGGGCCGCGGCCCGCAGTTTCTGGCGGTCGTGGTCGAGGCCGAGGTGCGGCCCCACGAGGGCGCCACGCCGTGGGTGCGGTACGGCAATGCGCCGGTGCTCGGTCTTGCGCTCCTGCTCTGCCTGCTGCCGCTTGCCTGGACCGCAACCCGGCGGGACTGATCATGCGGCGTGTGCGCTTCGTTGTATCCTTGCGACCCCCAACGGACCGCTGATCTACGACCGTGACCGAGCAGACCTACAACCCCCAGGATGTCGAGGCCGAAGCCCAGCGCTGGTGGGCCGGGCACGAGACCTTCCGCGCCCGCGAAGACGCGGGCGGCGAGAAATTCTACTGCCTGTCCATGTTTCCCTATCCGAGCGGCCGGCTGCACATGGGCCATGTGCGCAACTACACGATCGGTGACGTGATCGCCCGCCACCAGCGCATGCTGGGCCGGAACGTGCTGCAGCCGATGGGCTGGGACGCCTTTGGCCTGCCTGCGGAAAATGCCGCGATGGCCCGGGGCGTTGCCCCGGCAGCCTGGACCTGGGACAACATCGCGTACATGCGCCGCCAGCTCAAGTCACTCGGTTTCGGCATTGACTGGAGCAGGGAGCTGGCCACCTGCCAGCCGGAGTATTACCGCTGGAACCAGTGGCTGTTCCTGCGCCTGCTGGCGGGCGGGCTCGTCTACCAGAAGACCGGCACGGTCAACTGGGATCCGGTCGACCAGACCGTGCTCGCCAACGAACAGGTGATCGACGGTCGCGGCTGGCGCACCGGCGCTCCGGTCGAGAAGCGCGAGATCCCGATGTACTACCTGCGCATCACCGCCTATGCCGACCAGCTGCTGGAAGCGCTTCAGGGCCTCACTGAGTGGCCCGAGCGTGTGCGCCTGATGCAGGCCAACTGGATCGGCCGCAGCGAAGGCGTCGAGATCGCCTTTCCCTACGATGAGAGCGCGCGCCAGGCTACCGGTGCCGACGGGTCACTGAAGGTCTTCACCACCCGGGCCGACACCCTGCTGGGCGCGACCTACTGCGCGGTGGCTGCAGAGCACCCGCTGGCCGCGGCCGCTGCCAGCGGGGATGCACGTCTGGCCGCCTTCGTCGAGGAGTGCAAGCAGGGCAGCGTCATGGAGGCGGACCTGGCCGTCGCTGACAAGAAGGGCATGCCCACCGGACTCTTCGTGCTGCATCCCCTGACGGGGGCACGCCTGCCGGTCTGGGTCGCCAACTACGTGCTGATGGGCTACGGGGAGGGTGCCGTGATGGCGGTTCCCGCCCACGATGAGCGGGACTTCGAGTTCGCCACCCGCTATGGGCTCCCGATTCGCTGCGTCATCCGCTCGCCGGGCGGCGCTTACAGCGATACCGTGGCGCCCTGGCAGGCGGCTTATGCCGAGCGCGGCGTGACGATCAATTCCGGTGCCTTCGACGGGCTGGAATTCGAGGCCGCCGTGAATGCCATTGCCGCGGCCCTGGCCGGCAAGGGGCTGGGCCGCAAGCGGGTGCAGTTCCGGCTGCGGGACTGGGGCATCTCCCGGCAGCGTTACTGGGGTACTCCCATTCCCATCATTCATTGCGAGGTCTGCGGTGCCGTGCCGGTGCCGGATGAGCAGTTGCCGGTAGTACTGCCTGCAGACTGCGTCCCCGACGGCAGCGGCAACCCGCTGCGCCGGCGACCGGACTTCCTGGCCTGCAGCTGCCCGACGTGCGGGCGTCCGGCCCGTCGGGAGACAGACACGATGGATACCTTCGTGGATTCCTCCTGGTACTTCCTGCGCTTCGCCTGTGCCGACAGCCAGCAGGCGATGGTGGACGACCGCGTGAACTACTGGCTGCCGGTCGACCAGTACATCGGCGGCATCGAGCACGCGATCCTGCATCTGCTCTATTCCCGCTTCTGGACCCGGGCGATGCGGGATCTCGGCCTCGTGCGGCTCGACGAGCCCTTCGCCCGCCTGCTGACCCAGGGAATGGTGCTGAACAGCATCTATTTCCGGAAGGGCGATAGCGGCCGCATCAGCTACTACAACCCCGCCGAAGTCGAAGAGCGCACCGATCCATCCGGCGGGGCACGGTTCGTGCTGGTGGCGGACGGCGAGCCCGTGGAGTCCGGCGGCATGGGCACGATGTCCAAGTCCCGGAACAACGGCGTGGATCCCCAGGCCCTGGTGGACACGCTGGGCGCCGATACCGCGCGCCTCTTCACGATGTTCACCGCTCCGCCGGAGCAGACGCTCGAGTGGTCGGACGAGGGCGTGCAGGGCGCCGCGCGCTTTCTCAGGCGCCTCTGGAAGGCCGTGCATGCCCACATGGCCGGCGGGCCGGCGGGCAAGCCGGAGGCGGGTGGCCTGGACGGCGCACAGAAGGCGCTGCGCCGGCAGACGCACCAGACGCTCGCCAAGGTCAGCGACGACCTTGGCCGGCGCCACACCTTCAATACGGCCATCGCAGCCGTGATGGAGCTCCTGAACGCCATCAACCGGGCTCCGGCGGCCACGCCCGGTGACCGGGCCGTCCTGCAGGAGTCGCTCGAGCTTGCGGTGCTGATGCTCTCGCCCATCGTGCCTCACATCTGCCACCGGCTCTGGCACGTACTGGGACACACCGGCGCCATCATCGATGAGCCCTGGCCCCGGCCGGACCCGCAGGCCCTGCTGGCCGAGACCTGCGAGATCGTCGTACAGGTGAACGGCAAGGTGCGGGCGCGCGTCAGCGTTGCTGCCGATGCCAGCGAGGAGGACGTGCGTGCGGCGGCCCTTGCTGACGACAACGTCCAGCGCTTCGTGAGCGGGCAGGGGATCCGCAAGGTGATCGTGGTGCCGGGAAAGCTGGTCAATGTCGTGGTCTGAACACTGCCGGCGCGCTGCCGTTCTCGCGCTGCTCGCCCTGCAGGGCGCCTGCGGCTTCCACTTCCGCGGTCCGGCAGAGGTGCCGCCGGAAATGGGCCTGATCCATATCCAGGCCGCTGACCGCTATTCGCCCTTCTACCGGGAGCTGGTCACCGTCCTGCGCCGGAGCGACGTGCGTCTCACCGACGATCCCGTCGCGGCGAAGACCGTCATCCGGATCATCATTGACGACACCGGCCGCCGCCAGCTGTCCGTCACGGCCCGCAATGTGCCGGCCGAGTACGAGGTGTACTACCGGCTGCGCTTCTCCGTGACCATGGACGGGGAGGAGGTCGTGCCGGTCGAGCGGCTCTCCCTCACCCGTGAAGTGTCCTTTGACGAGACCCAAGTGCTCGGCAAGGCGGGTGAGGGGGAGAACATCCGTGAGGCCCTTGCCCGTGATCTGGTGGATCTCGTCACGCGCCGCCTGGCGGCGGTCCGCTGAGCGGGGCGGGCTCACGCGTGCGTACCCGTCGCCACCGGTTGTCGCGGGTGCTCCTGAAGGTGCTGGTCGCGGTCCTCTTCATGACGGTGGCGCTCGTCCTCCCATTGCGCTGGTTTCCGCCACTCACCAGCAGCTTCATGCTGCAGAACTGGTGGGCTCGGGAGGGCCTGCGGGCGCCGCTGGACTACACGTGGGTGCCGGCCCCCGCCATCAGTCCGCTGGCGGCCCGGGCCGTAATCGCGGCCGAGGACCAGAAATTCTTCACGCACCGGGGCTTCGATGTCGAATCCATCCGCAGGGCCTGGGAAGACAACGCGCCCGGGCGTCCGGTGCGCGGTGCGTCCACCATCAGCCAGCAGCTCGCCAAGAACCTCTGGCTCTGGCCGGGGCGCAGCTGGCTGCGCAAGGGACTGGAAGCCTGGTTCACGGTCTGGCTGGAGCTGCTGCTGCCGAAGGAGCGGATCCTCACGCTGTACCTGAACGTGGCCCAGTTCGGACCCCATACCTTTGGCGTCGAGGCAGCTGCCCGGCAGTACTTTGCCAAGCCTGCCGCCCGGCTGAATCCCGAAGAATCCGCCCGGCTGGCGGCCGTGCTGCCGAACCCGGGGCGCTTCAGTGTCAGGTATCCCAGCCGCCATGTCCTGGGCCGCCAGGCGTGGATCCAAGGCCAGGCGCGGGGCCTGGACATGGATGTGCTGCAGCGCTGGTCTCGTCGGGACTGAGCGGGTAGGCTGCTGCGCCTCCCTGCAGGAGAATTTCGAATGGCGCTCGTCGCGGTCGTGATTGCTCTCGCCTTGCTGGAGTTTCTCGTCTTCGGGCTGCTCGTGGCCCGCGCGCGCGTGCGTTGCGGCGTGCAGCCGCCGGCCACCACGGGACATCCGGTCTTCGAGCGCTATTTCCGCGTGCAGCAGAACACCATGGAGCAGCTCGTGGTCTTCATACCCGCCGTGTGGTTGTTCGGCCAGTACGTCAGCCCGCTGTGGGGCGCCGGGCTCGGCGTGATCTTCATCATCGGCCGCATGCTCTACCTCACGGGTTATGTGCAGGACCCGGGCAAGCGCCACGCGGGCTTCGGCCTGTCCTACCTGCCCAACGTGATCCTGGTGCTCGGGGCGCTCGCGGGGGCCGTGCTGAGCCTCGGCTAGCCGGATGCTCCTGGAACCCCGCGAGGCGGCTCCGGGCGCGTTGCTGCGCTGGACGATTCAGGCCTTTGGCCTCATCGCCCGCGGTTCCGGCTTCTGGCTCGGGCTGACCCTGCTGCTGTGCCTTGCCATCTTCGTGGGCCAGCGCCTGCCGCTGGTCAGCGGCATGCTCGCGCTCACCTCGTTCTTCGGCAGCATCCTTGCCGCGGCGGCCCTGGACGAGCCCGCCCGCCCTTCGCTGACGCGCGTCCTCCGCCTGCTACGAATCCGGGCGCGCAGCATCCTGCTGTTCGCCGGATTCATCGCCTGTGCCGGGGCCCTGATCTGGATCCTGTTCCTGGCGGGGCCCGGGGTGTCCTGGTGGAACGTGATCTACACCCGCCGCAACGTGGTCGAGGTGCTATCGGCAGACTGGTTCGTGGCGCTGCGCCAGATCTTCGTCTACCCGGCCTATGCCCTCGGCCTCTCCTGGTTCGGGCTGAATATCCCCGGCCTCACGTCATTCTTCCAGTTTGCCTGCCACACGCTGCTCGACCTGCCCGTCAGGGAGGCCTACCGTGCCGGTGCCGCTGCCCAGATGAAGAACCTGGGGCCCCTGCTCGGGGTGGGTTTGCTGTTCATCCTGCTGCCGGTGGTGGCCGTGCTGCTGTTCCCGCCGGCCGTGCCGCTGCTCTACTGCTACCTCGGAGCCCTGGCCTACGTGAGCTTCCGGGAGATCTTCACGGGCGAGGTGCGCAACCGGGCGCGTGAGAAGGCCCCGGCCCCGATGGCAGCGGCCGGCCAGGCTGTCCGCTTGCAACAGATCCGCCAGTTGGGCGAGGATTCGCCGTCCGGCCGCCTGCCTTGTCACAAGGTCTGTACATGACGAGACGCCTGCAGCTTGTCGCAACCCTGGCGTCTGTGGCCCTGCTGGCCGGCTGCGCAAAGCCGGACACTCCGCGTGTCGAGGGTCCCCTGGCCATCGAGATCCTGGAACTCTGTACCGTCTGCGTCGAGGTGCTTCGCTGTGACGGTGACGGCCGGCAGGCGGCCTATGTGATGGACGAGAAGGGCGCCTGGGCGCAGGTTGTCACCATCTGGGATTACTTCGCCGATTTCTTCCGACCGAGGACCGAGGATTTCCGCGACGTCATCAGCTATGAGCTGGGCGACGACCAGCGCACCGTCATCGCCCGTTCGGACCGGCAGAAGGCGCGCCTGGATATCTGGAACCGGAAGGTCTACCTGCCCGACTCGATCCTTGACCAGAAGACCGGCGCCTGGCTGGGCAGCGACGGCCGGGTGCTGGGCAGCTGCGTCCACCTGTCGCCCACCGACGGTCGGGCGCTGGCGACGGCGCTCGCGGGCACGAAGGCCCCGTAACCGCAGGAACGGAGTGTTCACGTGAACAGCGTCGGAATTTCCACCTATCCCGCCTTCAGCTGGCAACTGGTCAAGGCCCGGCCGCTGAAGGGCCTGGGCATCGGTTTCGCGCTGTTCCTGCGGTACTTCTACGGGCTGTTCTACCTGTTCTCCACGATCAACAAGATCCAGCAGAACTACATGTTCAGCGACTATCCGCTGAAGGTGTTCACCGACCAGCTGGCGAAGATCAACCCGGACGGGATCATGGCCGCCTACCTCACCGGCTTCATCATCCCCAACTATCACTTCGTCGGGTTCATGGTCACCATCATCTGGGCATCGGTCGCCATTGGCCTGCTGCTTGGCCTGTGCACGCGCTGGGCCGGCGCGCTGGCCATCTTCGCCACCATCAACATCGGGCTCGGCGGCTTTTATGACGCCTCGCTGATCGCGCTCGGGCTGTGGGCGCTGCTGTTCGTCGTGCTGCCCACGGGTCACTGGTTCGGGCTGGACCGGCGCCTGCATCAGCGCTATCCGCGATCGATCCTGTTCCGTTAGGCCGGCCGCGCACCCTGCCCTGGCGGACGCCGCTCCGCAGGAGGAAACCTTGTCCCCGCTTTACGGTGCCGACGCCTACGCCCCCGGCGAGATCGCCGAGCGGATCGAGACGCTGGGTGTCGCCAAGGCCCGCCTGCCTCTCCTGCAGATGTTCATGCTCGCCGTGCTGGCCGGCGCGTTCATAGGCCTCGGGGCGCTGGGCTACACGCTCGTGATGGCGGACGACGCCCTGTCCTTCGCCCTGTCGAGGGTGGCCGGCGGACTGGTGTTTTCCATCGGCCTGCTGCTCGTCGTGGTCGCGGGGGCGGAGCTGTTCACCGGCAACAACCTGCTCGCCATGGCCTGGGCGGCGGGACGGTTGACGACAGGGGAGGTCCTGCGCAACTGGGCGGTGGTCTGCGCCGGCAACCTCGTCGGTGCCACGGGCCTCGCGGTGCTGGTCGGGCTCGCGCGGCATGCGGACATCGGTGGCGGGGTGATCGGTATCCAGGCGCTGGAGATTGCCGTGGCCAAGTCGGCGCTGCCGGCCGACGTGGCGTTCTTCCGGGGCGTACTCTGTAATGTGCTGGTCTGCATGGCGGTGTGGATGGCTGCCGCCGGGCGCAGCGTGGTCGACAAGGCGGTGGCCGTGGTGCCCCCCGTCACGCTCTTCGTGGCCGCCGGCTTCGAGCACTGCGTGGCCAACATGTACTTCTACCCGCTCGCGCTGCTGCTGAAGTGGGGCGCGGCAGACCTCGCGGCGCAGGTGCCGGGCGTGGAGGCCGTCACCGTCGCCGCCATGGTGGCGAATCTCGGTCCCGTCATCGCCGGCAATCTGCTCGGCGGCAGCGTACTGGTGGCTCTGGTCTACTGGGTGATCTACCGGCAGGGCCGGCCCCCGTCAGCCGGCTGAGCCTGCGCTCATGCCCGGCTACAGCTGGGTGGGATTGGGCTGGCCGGGGTAGACGAGCTCGGGATCGAAGACCTTCTCGGTGGCCGTGAAGCGGAGCGGCAGGGGCGCCCCGGCGCTGCTGGCGGGCGCGCCCACCGCCACTTCGCGGTAGAAGCAGCTCCGGTAACCCACATGGCAGCTGGCGCCGCCCGTGATGTCGACCCGCAGCCACACGCAGTCCTGATCGTCGTCGATCAGCAGCTGGCGCACCTTCTGCACGAGGCCGCTGGTGGCTCCCTTGTGCCACAGCACCTGGCGGCTGCGGCTGAAATAGTGCGCCTCGCCGGTTTCGATGGTCCGGGACAGGGCCTCGGCATTCATGTACCCGACCATCAGGACTTCGCCCGTGGCGTAGTCGGTGGTCACGGCGGCAATCAGCCCCTGGGCATCGAATTTGGGGGCCAGTTCATGGCCCTCTTCCACCTGCTCCACGGTGCGCCGTGGAGCAAAAATAGGTCTTTCGTCCATGTCTTGCGGGGATCCGGCTGCTGTCGGGCGGTATTATAGCGGCCCCGATTGAACCCGCTGCCCTATGTCTCTCGTCCTCTACAACACCCGCACCCGGCAGAAGGAGCCCTTCGTGCCGCTGGTGCCGGGGCAGGTCACCATGTATGTCTGCGGACCGACGGTCTACAGCTACCCCCATATCGGCAATGCGCGGCCGGCCGTGGTCTTCGATGTGCTGGCCCGCCTGCTGCGCACCCGGTACCGGGTTACCTACGCGCGAAACGTCACCGATATCGACGACAAGATCAACAGGTCAGCGGCGGAGCAGGGCGTGCCGATCAGCGAGATCGCCGCGCGCTTCGCCTCGGTCTACCGCGCCGACATGCAGGCCCTGGGGGTGGCACCGCCCGACGTGGAACCCCTCGCGACGGAGCACGTACCGGCCATCATCGCCATGATCGACACCCTGGTGGCCGCGGGGCATGCCTACGTGGCCGAGGGCCATGTGCTGTTCCGGGTGAGGTCCTACCCCGACTACGGCTCGCTGTCGCGCCGGGACCAGCGTGAGCTGCTGGCTGGCGCCCGCGTGGACGTCGCTCCCTACAAGGAAGACGCGGCTGATTTCGTCCTCTGGAAGCCATCACCGCCGGAACTGCCGGGCTGGGACAGCCCGTGGGGCCGGGGCCGGCCGGGCTGGCACATCGAGTGCTCGGCCATGGTTGCCGCACACCTCGGCCGGACCATCGATATCCACGGCGGTGGCAATGACCTCATCTTTCCCCACCACGAGAACGAGGTTGCACAGAGTACCTGTGCCCACGGCGGCGAGTTGTTCGTTCGCTACTGGCTGCACAACGGTTTCGTCAATGTGGACCACACCAAGATGTCCAAGTCGCTGGGCAACGTGCTGCTCGTGCGCGAACTGCTGCAGGAGGCGCCCGGGGAGGCGATACGCCTCGCCCTGCTGTCCGCCCACTACCGCCAGCCCCTGGACTGGACCGGCGAGGTACTGGCGGAGGCCCGCCGCAAGCTGGACCGGCTCTACGGCGCCCTGCGGGACGTGCCGCAGGGCACCGCGGACGGCAACGGTCCGGCCGAAGTGCCCGTACCGGCCGATTGCCTCGCCGCCCTGGAGGACGACCTGAATACGCCGAAGGCCCTCGCCGTACTCTTCGACCTGGCCCGGGATCTCAACCGCGCCACCGACCCGGCGGAGAAGCGCCGCCTGGCCGGCGGACTGCGGGCGGGCGGGGCGCTGCTCGGCCTGCTTGCGGCCGACCCCGAGACCTGGCTCAAGGGTGCTGCCGGCGACGGCCTGTCCCCGGACCGGGTGGACAGGCTGCTGGCGGAACGACTGGCGGCCCGCAAGGCCCGCGACTTTGCCGCCGCGGACCGGATCCGGGACGAACTGGTCGCCGCGGGAATCGTCCTCGAGGACGGCCCGGACGGCACCCGTTGGCGGCGGGCGGCACAATGACCGCACTGGCCCGGAACCCTGCGCAGCCCATCGCGGAGGCGGAGCGTGAGCTGGTCGAGGAATTTGCGCTGTTCGACAACTGGATGGATCGCTACCAGTACATCATCGATCTGGGCCGCCAGCTGCCGCCCTTCCCGGAGACGGCGAAGACCGAGGAGCACAGGATCAGGGGTTGCCAGTCGCAGGTGTGGCTCGTGACCTCGCCCCGGGGTGACCGGCTCCACTTTCAGGCAGTGAGCGACTCCGCCATCGTGTCCGGCCTGATTGCCATCCTGATGCGCATCTACAGCGGGCGTACCGCCCGGGAGATCCTGGCCACCCCGCCGGCCTTCATCAGCGCCATCGGCCTCGACCAGCACCTCAGCCCGACCCGCAGCAATGGCCTGCACGCCATGCTGAAGACCATCCGGCAGGCTGCCGCGGATATCCCGGCATGAGCGGGCGGCCGGGGCCCGCTGCCCGTGCTGCCCTGCTGCTGATCCGCGGGTACCAGCGCCTGCTCTCGCCGTGGCTCGGCTCGAACTGCCGCTATCTGCCCACCTGTTCCGCCTATACCGCCGAGGCGATCAGCCGCTTTGGCCTGCTGCGGGGCGGCTGGCTGGGGCTGCGGCGCGTCGGTCGCTGCCATCCGTTCGCCGCTGCCGGCGTCGATCCGGTGCCACAGAATTATGTCTGGTGGGGCCGGGATTCACCGTCCTGAATCCCTGCTATAGTCGCTCCAATCCCGATGGATAAACGTCTGCTCGACATAGTCTGCTGTCCTGTCACCCAGCTGCCCCTGCAGCTACTCGACAGCGAGCGCCTCGGCCGCCTGAATGCCGCCATCCAGGCGGGCAGGCTCCACACACGCGGCGCACAGGCCGTATCCGACAGGCTTTCTGCCGCCCTGGTCACCCGGGATGGACGACTGGTCTACCCGGTCCGGGACGGCATTCCCATCCTGCTGGAAGAGGAGTCCATTGACTGGCAACAACTCGCCTGAGTCCGGCCACGCTGCCGCATGAAGCTGGGCGCTGAGCAGTTCCTTCAGCGGCTGGCGGGCAAGGCCGGGACGCACGCCGGCGACAACCTCCCCGCCACGTGCCTGATTTCCGGCGATGAACCGCTCCTCGTGAATGAATGCCTGGATGTGCTGCGGGCCGCGGCGCGGAGCCGCGGCATCGACGAGCGGGACAGCCTCATCATCGACCGCCGCTTCGACTGGCCGGCGCTCACGGCCCGCCTCAACAGTCCCTCCCTCTTTTCCCCCGGCAAGCTCGTGGAGCTTGCCTTGCCCAATGCCGCGCCTGGCGATGAGGGCTCCCGCCGGATCCGCGAACTGGTCGGGCGGGCGCCGGACGGCAACGTGGTGGCCATCCTGACGCCGGCCTTCACCCGCAAGGTGGCGGACTCTGCCTGGGTGAAGGCGATCGTCGGGCAGGGCATCTGGGTGGAAACAAGGCCGCCGGCACCCGGCGACCTGCCCCGGTGGATCATCAAGCGCCTGGCTGCGGCCGGCCTCCGTGGCGAAACCGCGGGCGTCGACCTGCTGGCGGACCGGACCGAGGGCAACCTGCTGGCCGCCCAGCAGGAGATCGACAAGCTGGTGCTGCTGTATCCGCGCGGGACAGAGGTGACGGCCGGGCAGATGCAGGCCGCGGTCGCCGACGGTGCCCGCTTCGATGTATTCCAGCTCGGCGATGCGGCACTGGCCGGTGATGCGGAGCGCGCGGTGCGCGTGCTGACCGGACTGCGCGAGGAGGGTACCGCCGCACCCCTCGTGCTCTGGACGCTGGTGCGGGAAGTGCTCATCCTGGTTGATGCCGGCATCCGCGTGCGGCAGGGCGCTTCCGCGGCCAGCGCCCTGCAGGCTGCCGCCGTGTGGCAGTCACGATTCGACCTGTACCAGCGGGCGCTCGCGCTGCACAAGGGCGGTGCCCTGCGCCGCCTTCTGCGCATGGCAGGCCAGGCCGACCGGATCGTGAAGGGTTCGCGTACCGGTGAACCCTGGAATGCACTGCTCGAGCTGACTCTTGCCCTGGCGGGCCGGCCGCTTGCGCCGGCGGAACTCGGCTGATGGCTGCCGGCGCGCAGCCCATCGGCATTTTCGGCGGGACCTTCGATCCCGTTCACTTCGGCCACCTGCGTGCGGCCTTCGAACTGATGACCGGCGCTCTGCTCGCCGAGGTACGATTCGTGCCCTCGCGCCTGCCGCCCCACCGGGCGCCGGCAGTGGCGCCCGAGGCGCTCCGCCTGCGGATGCTCGAAGCGGCCCTGTCCGGCTTCCCGGCCTTCGTGCTGGATCCCCGCGAGTTGCACCGGCCGGGACCCTCCTACACCGTGGATACGCTCGCCAGCCTGCGCGCCGAGGCGCCCGCCCGGCCGCTTTGCCTCATGCTCGGCATGGATGCCTTTGTCGGGCTGCCCACCTGGCATCGCTGGCGCGAGATCACAGGGCTCGCCCACATCCTGGTCGCCCGGCGGCCGGGTACCCCGGCAAGCCCGGAGGGCGAGGCGGGTGCCCTGCTGGCTGAGCGCGGCACCGACGATGCAACGGCGCTCCGCACCGAGACTGCTGGCCGCATCCTGATCCGCGAGGTCACCCCGCTCGATATCTCGTCATCTGCCATCCGCACGCTGGTGGCGGCCGGTGGCAGCCCCCGCTACCTCGTGCCCGATGCCGTGCTTGAACTTATGTCCATAACCCGGATCTATGCCTGTCCCAAGGAGGTGCGAACCCGTGCGCAGTAAGAAGCTGTTGGCGCTTGCGGAGGATGCCCTGGCCGATCTCAAGGCCCGGGATGTGAAGGTGCTGGACGTTCGCCGTCTGACCTCCATTGCCGACTACATGATCGTGGCGAGCGGTACCTCGGATCGCCACGTCCGGTCGATTGCCGACCGGCTGGTCGAGAGGGCGTCCGAAGCCGGTTGCCCGCCGCTCGGCGTCGAGGGCGCCAATGGCGGCGAGTGGGTGCTGGTGGATCTGGCCGATGTGGTGGTCCACATCATGCAGCCGAAGGCGCGGGATTTTTACAAGCTGGAAAGCCTCTGGGACATGGGAGCTGCGGCCACCGCGTCGGCCTGACCGTCCGGCCGTGGGGGGCGTGTATGATCCGGAGCCCCTCCCCGCAGCCTCGAATTTCCGGATCCGCGCATGAAGCTGAGACTGCTCGCCATCGGTAGCCGCCCCGACGAGTGGGTACGCGCGGGAGTCGGGAACTACCTCGCCCGCCTGCCGGCCCCGCTCAAGCCGGAAATCGTCGAGATTCCCCTCTCGCTGCGCTCATCCGGGGGTGATCCGGCAGTGGCCAGGACCAAGGAAGGCCGGCGGATCATCCAGCGCATCCGGCCGGACGAACATGTGGTGATCCTCGATGAGCGCGGCACGGCCTGGGATTCTGCCGGCCTGTCCCGGCAGCTGGCGTCCTGGCAGGGTGCCGCGCGCCCCGTGGCCCTCGTGATCGGCGGCCCCGAAGGGCTCGCCGAGGAGGTGCGCCTCCGGGCCAACCAGGCCTGGTCGCTGTCGCCGCTGACCCTGCCGCACGGGCTGGTCCGGGTCGTGGTCGTCGAGCAGCTCTACCGCGCATGGACGATCCTGCAGGGACATCCCTACCACAAGGCCTGAAACCGGGAAGCCAGCTTGTCAGAGACCCCCTTCACCTATCTCGCCTCCGGTTCACCCCGCCGCCGGGCGTTGCTGGAGCAGATCGGCGTGCCGATCGTACTGCTGCCGGTCAGCGTGGACGAGACGGCCCGGCCGGGCGAGCCTGCGGCCGACCTGGTGTGCCGGCTGGCGACGGCCAAGGCCCGGGCCGGGGTCGCCGTAAGGCCCGACACCAGTGCCCCGGTGCTTGGCGCCGATACCGCGGTGACCTTGGCGGGCGAGTTGTTCGGCAAGCCTGCCGATGAGGCCGAGGGCGTCCGCATGCTGACACGGCTGGGTGGCCGCACCCACGAGGTCTGGACGGCCGTTGCCTTGGCCGATGGCAGCCGGGAGCGGGTGGAACTGTCCCGCAGCGAGGTGACGTTCCGGCCGGTCACTGCGGCCGAGGCGCGGGCCTACTGGCGGACCGGCGAGCCCGCCGACAAGGCGGGCGGATACGGCATCCAGGGTCTGGGCGCCGTGTTCGTGGCCGGGCTCAGCGGCAGCTACTCGGGCGTGATGGGCCTGCCGCTCTTCGAGACCGCACGCCTGCTCGAGGCCTTTGACCGTCCGGTGCTGTGCCGATGAGCGAGGAGATCCTCATCAATCTCACGACGCGCGAAGTGCGGGCCGCCGTCATTGAGAATGGCGCGCTTCAGGAGATCCTCATCGAGCGGACATCGCGTCGCGGGCTGACTGGCAACATCTACAAGGGCCGCGTCGCGCGCGTCCTGCCGGGAATGCAGGCGGCCTTCGTCGAGATCGGGCTTTCCCGCACCGGATTCCTGCACGCATCCGACGTGGCGCCCGCGGCCGGCACGCCGCCGCCGTCCGGCGAGCCCGACATACGACAGCTGCTGCGGGAGGGCGATACCGTGCTCGTGCAGGTGGTCAAGGACCAGCTGGGCACCAAGGGGGCGCGCCTCTCCACGTTCATCACGATGCCTTCCCGCTTTCTGGTGCTGCTGCCTCGTGAGACCACGAGCGGCGTTTCGAGCCGGATCGAGGACGAGGCCGAGCGGATCCGGCTCAAGGAACTACTGGCCGAACTGGCCGGGCCGGAACCCGGCCATGGCTACATCGTGCGGACCGCAGCGGAAGGCATGGACCTGGACGCGCTCCGGGATGATGCGCAGTTTCTCCACCGCCTGTGGGATGTTGTCGATCAGCAGTCGCGCACCGCGGCGGTGCCTTCGCTCGTGCATGAGGATCTGCCGCTGGCAATCCGCGTCCTCAGGGACGTCGTGCACGCGGGTACCGAGCGGGTGCGCATCGATGACGAGCGGGCCTTCGGCCAGTTGCGTGGCTTTGCCACCCGGTTCATGCCGGAACTCCTGCCCCGCATCGAGCACTACACCGGGCCCCGGCCGATCTTCGACCTGTATGGCGTTGACGACGAGATACAGAAGGCCCTCGAACGCAAGGTCGAGCTCAAGTCCGGCGGGTACCTGGTGATCGACCAGACGGAGGCGCTGACCAGTATTGACATCAATACCGGCGGCTTCGTCGGCCACCGGAACCTGGAAGACACGATCTTCCGCACCAACCTGGAGGCCACGGTGGCCATCGCGCGGCAGCTCAGGCTGCGCAACCTCGGCGGCATCATCATCATCGATTTCATCGACATGGCCGAGGAGGCGCACAGGCGCCAGGTGCTGCAGGCCCTGACCGCGGCGCTGTCCGGTGACCATGCCCGGACCCAGATAGCCGAGGTGTCGCCGCTCGGCCTCGTCCAGATGACGCGCAAGAGGACCCGGGAAAGCCTGGAACATCTGCTCTGCGAGGCCTGTCCAACCTGCGAGGGTCTTGGGCGGGTACGCACCCCCGAGACGGTCTGCTACGAGATCTTCCGCGAGATCCTGCGGCAGCACGCGCAGTTCAACTTCCGGGAGCTCGTCATTCTCGCCCATCAGGACGTCATCGAGTTGTTGCTGGATGAAGAAGCATCCGGCGTGGCGGAGCTCGAGGAGCTGACCGGCAAGTCCATCCGCCTGCAGACGGAAAGCCTGTACGCGCCGGACCAGTTCGATGTGGTGCTTGTCTAGCAGGCAGCATCCATGAAGACGCGCAGCATGCTGCGCCGCGTGCTGGGCTGGATTGGCGGCCTGGCAGCGGGGACCCTGATCCTGCTCGCCGCGCTGGTCGGCATTGCGCGGCTGCTCCTGCCCCTGGCGCCGGAGTACCAGGAGGAAATCCGGTTGTTCGCCAGCCGGGCGACCGGTTTCGACATCCGCTTTGCCCGCCTGAGCGCCAGCTGGCCGCTGCGGGGACCGGAGGTGCGTTTCAGCGATGTGCAGATTGCGACGCTTCCCGGTGAGCGGCCTGTTCTTCGGGCCGGTGAACTCAGCGTCGGGGTGAGCCTGTGGCGGCTGCTCGTCGACTGGCGGCTGTTGCCGGGGTATATCGGCCTGCGCGGTGCTGATGTGCAGGTCGGGCGGACGGCCAGCGGCGAGTTCACCTTCAACGGCGTGCCGGTGCGGGAGCTGCTCGGGGAATCCCGGGACCGGCCGCTGCCCCGGCTCGACCTCGATCTCCAGGAGGTCGTGCTGCGCCTCGTCGATCCGTCGCGGCTGGTGCCCCGGGCAAGACTCGAGGTCCGGCAGCTCCGCGTCGGTCTCGCGCCCGACGTCGTCAGTTTCCGCGGCACGTTCGAGGGGGCGGACGGGCTGGGCCAGAGCCTGGAAGCGAGCGGGCGCCTGCCGGTTCGCCGGCTGCGCGCCGCCCTGGATGAGGACAGCACCCGGTCGCCGGCAGGTGTCCCGGACGATGAGCCGTGGGCATTCCGGCTCGCCGGCTCCGAGATGGATTTCGCGCGCTGGCTCACGCTGATCCTGAACGAGGCCGTGCCGCTGGAATCGGGCAGTGGAACCGTCGAGCTGGCGGCGGAGCTGGCCGGCGGTCAGGTCCGCCGGCTGGAGCTCGACCTGACGATCCTGAACCCTCGCCTTGCCGGGCTTGGCGAGGCGGAGGACAACTACCAGCGGCTCGCCTTGCGGGGCCGTGGGAGCCAGAGTGGCGACGGCTTCGAGGCGGTCCTCGACAGCCTCGTCGTGGAGCGTGCGGGCAGTCCCCGTTCCGCGGCCAGCGGCACGCTTCGTTACAGCGGTCGCGGAAGTGGTGCGCCCGCGCTGAGTGCCGACGCCCGCAGACTCAGTCTCGATCACCTGTGGCCGCTGGCCCGTCTGCTCGTATTGCCGGCCCTCGGTGGCCAGCGCCTGTCCGGGCAGGTCCGGCTGCCGGAGACCCTCGAGGCGCCCGCTCTCCTGCAGGGCGAAGTCACCGACCTGCAGTTCCGTGCGACCTTGCCCGATGAACAGGCCGCCACCTATGCCGCCCGCGCCACCTTCAGGGGGCTGGGTGTCGGGATGCCCGCCGGCGGCTGGGGACTCGGTGGCCTGACGGGGGCGCTGGAGGCGGACGAGAAGGGTGGGCGGCTGGTCCTGAAGTTCCAGGACGGACTGGTGCGTTTTCCGGCGCTCTTCCGCGCGGACATCCGCACGCGGGCCACCGAAGGCCAACTGGCGTGGCGCCTTTCATCCGGCGCTGTGGAGCTGTTCACGGACGATCTGCGCATGGCCACGGACGATGCCGAGGGCCGCGCCCGGCTGCGGCTGACCCTCCCGGCGTCGGGCCCGCCGTTCATCGACCTGGCCGCCCGGTTCACGGCGGCCTCGGCCCCCGCAGCGTTGCAGTACGTCCCACTGAACAAGCTCGGCCCGAAGGTCGCGAAGTGGCTCGACTCGGCCATCATTGCCGGGCGGGTGCCCCGGGCGGATCTCCTCTGGCAGGGCCCGCTGAAGGGCATTCCCTACCCGGACGGCGGCGGGCAGTTTCGCCTCGGCCTCACGGTGGAGGATGTGGTGCTGGCCTATGCCCCCGACTGGCCCCGGCTCGAGAGCGCCGCCGGCACGGTGGTCATCGACGGGCCGACGCTCGCCTCGACGGAGAACCGGGGGGAGATTGCCGGCCTGCCCTTCCGGGATGCCGGGATCCGGGTGCCGAACCTCCTTCGCGATGCCCGACTGGAGATTGCAGCCAGCGACCGCGTCCAGGTTGGCCAGATTCTCGGTTTCCTGCGCGCAAGCCCGATCGCCAGGTCGCTCGACCCGCTGCTCCAGACCGTCACCGGCAGTGGCAACGTGGCGAGCACCATCAGTCTGGAGATACCGGTAAGTTCCCCGGGGGAGTTCCGCCTGCGCGGCAGCTTCGGCCTGGCCGGCAACACCCTCGGTCTCAAGGGTGTTGCCTTCGGTCTCGCCGACCTGCGGGGCAGCCTGCGCCTGGACAACACCGTGCTGGTTGCTGACGGGGTGCGGGGCCGCTTCCTGGACGAGCCGGTCGAGATTGGCCTCCGTGCTGCCACGCCGGCCGAGACCGGGCTCACCCAGGTGGCCGAGATCACCGGCATTACCCCGGCGGACAAACTCGTCGCGGCGTTCTCCCTGCCTTATGGGCATCACCTCAGCGGTGACATGGCTTGGCAGGCGGCCGTGCAGGTGCCTGCCCGGCGCGGCGGGCGCCGCCTGCAGATCGACATACGTTCGGACCTTGAGACCCTCGGCAGCACGCTGCCGCCGCCGCTGACCAAGCCGGTTGGCCGGCCGGAGCCGCTGGCAATGGCGGTCGTCTGGCCCGGACCGGGCCTGCTGCATGTGGTCGGCCGGCTGGAGCGCGGGGTGAGCTGGGCGCTGGAGTTCGACGCGCCCGGCTCCCGGGGGGCCCGCGGCTGGCGCCTTGGGCGCGGTGCCCTGCGCAGCGGTTCCCGGCTGGCCAGCGTGCCGGCGGAATCCGGCCTCGCGATCGGCGGTTCATTCGACCGCCTGCGCCTCGAAGACTGGCTGCCCGGCGACGATCCCGCCGGGCCCGACGGGAGCGGAACGGAGCGCAGCCTCCTGCATGACATCGACATGGAGGTGGGTACCTTCTCTGCCGTCGGCAGGCTGTTCCGCGACGTGGGCATTGAAGCCCGCCGCGATGGCGAAAGCTGGCGCGTGGCGGTGCGCGGACCGGAGCTGGCAGGCAGTCTTACCGTGCCCGTCGGCAGCAACCCCGGGGTGCCGCTCGTGATGGACCTCGAGCGCCTGTATGCGCACCGTTCCGATCCCGGCAAGGGATCAACCTCGTCCGACCCGCGGAACCTGCCGCCCATGCAGGTGCGCATTGCCGATTTTTCCCTGGGGGAGCTGCAGTTGGGGCAGCTGACCGCGGAGCTGTCGCAGCGGGGAGACGGGGTGGTGCTCGATCCCCTGCGCATGGACGGTGACGGTTTCTCGATCCGGGGGGATGGGCTGTGGGTGGTGGAGGACGCCAACGTGGCCCGGCAACGGAGCGAATTGCGGCTGCAGCTCGATGCAAGCAACATTGCGTCCACGCTCACCGCCCTGGGTTACGACCCGGTGGTCGAGGGGGACAAAGCTGCCGTCAGCGCCAGCCTGATCTGGGCCGGCGGCCCCCGCGAGGACTTCCTCGCCGTGGCTGCGGGCCGGGTGACGGTCGATCTGGCGAAGGGCCGGTTCCTGCCCGTGGAGCCCGGCGGCGGGCGGATCCTCGGGCTGCTCAGCATAGCCGCCCTGCCGCGGCGCCTTGGCCTCGATTTTTCGGACGTGATCAACCAGGGGCTCGCCTTTGATGAGGTGCGCGGTGAATTCCGGCTGGAAGACGGCAATGCCTTTACCTGCAATTTTGGACTGACCGGGCCGGTGACGGACATGGCGATCGTGGGTCGTACCAGCCTGCGCGACCGCAGCTATGACCAGCTGGCCGTTGCCCGTCCCCACGTCTCGGATGTGCTGGCAGTGGGCGGTTTCATGGGTGGTCCCCTGGTGGGTGGCACCGTGCTCCTCATGTCCCAGATCTTCCGCAAGCCGCTCAGCACCTTCGGCGAGACCTACTACCGGATCTCCGGCGGGTGGGACCGGCCGCAGGTCGAAAAGGTACAGCGCAGCGAGATCGACGTGACGCCGTTCAGGGACTGTGAACGCTACCTGGCTGAAGTGCTGCAGCAACTGCCGCCCCGGGATTAGACTGTCGCTACAACCGGAAACCAGATCATGAAGAATCTCCGCATATCTGCCATCCAGATGAACTCCGGCGAGGATGTCGCCGCGAACCTGACGCGCGCCCGGCGGGCGCTGCGCTCCGCAGCGGCGGATGGTGCCCAGCTTGCCGTCCTGCCGGAGAATTTTGCACGCATGGGGCGCAAGGAGTCGGACCGCATCGCCCTGACGGAGCAGGCGGGCGCAGGCCCCCTGCAGGATTTCCTGGCTGCAGAGGCCACCCGGTCGGGGATGTGGATCGTCGGTGGCACCATTCCGCTGAAGAGCGACGACGCGAAGCGTCCCTTTGCCTCGACCCTGGTGTTCGATGGTGACGGCAAGCTTGCGGGGCGTTACGACAAGGTGCACCTGTTCGACGTGCGGCTGCCGGAAAGCGAGGAGGCCTACCGGGAGTCGCGCAGCACCACGCCCGGATCGAGGCCGCTGGTCATCGAGGCCCCGTGGGGTGCGCTCGGCGTGGCCGTGTGCTACGACCTGCGTTTTCCCGAGATGTTCCGCCGCATGTCCCAGGACGGAATGGATCTGCTGGCGGTACCTGCCGCCTTTACCTATCGCACCGGCGCCGCCCACTGGGAGACCCTGCTCCGGGCCCGCGCCATCGAGAACCTGAGCTATCTGGTCGCAGCGGCCCAGACGGGCACACACCCGGCAGGGCGGCAGACCTATGGCCACTCGATGATCGTCGATCCCTGGGGTGCCGTACTCGCGGACGCTGGCGCACGCACCGGGGTGATCACGGCCACCATCGATACCCAGCGCCTCAAGGGATTGCGCCAGCAGTTCCCGGTGCTGGAGCACCGGCGCTTCAAATCCTCCGGCTGAGGCCCGGGCCGCCGCCGTTCATCGGGATACACATGGATACAGTCACTGCGGATTCGTCCCTGGCGCAGGTTCGCGGCCAGGTGCTGGATGCGGCCGGGATCGCCGACGGCGACCTCGAGCACGCTCTCGCCACCCTGATGCGGGGGGACGTGGACAACGCGGACCTCTACTTCCAGGTGTCGCGCCATGAGTCATGGACGCTGGAAGACGGCATCGTGAAGGAGGGCGCCTACAGCATCGAGCAGGGCGTGGGCGTGCGGGCCATGGCGGGCGAAAAGACCGGCTTTGCCTACTCGGACGACATCGTGGTCCCCGCCCTCCTGCAGGCTTCCGCGGCCGCCAGCGCCATCGTCCGCCAGGGCCGGCAGGGGCAGGTCGCGATCCGCCAGCCCCGCAGCGGGCACCGGCTCTATCCGCCCATTGATCCCCTCCTCAGCCTCAAGGACGAGGACAAGGTTGCCCTGCTCCAGCAGGTCGACCAGGAGGTTCGGAGGCTCGATCCACGCGTGAAGCAGGTGGTCGCGAGCCTGGCGGCCGTCCATGACGTCATCCTCGTCTGTGCCAGTGACGGCGTGCTGGCCGCCGATGTGCGGCCCCTGGTGCGCTTCAATGTCACGGTGATCGTCGAGCACAACGGCCGGCGCGAGCAGGGTTACGCGGGCGGCGGCGGGCGCTTCGGCTACGGGCAATTCAGCCCGGAGCGCCTGCTTGCCTTCGGCCAGGAGGCCGTGCGCCAGGCGCTGGTCAACCTCGATGCCGTCCCGGCGCCGGCCGGCGAGATGGTGGTGGTGCTGGGTCCCGGCTGGCCGGGCGTGCTGCTCCACGAGGCCATCGGTCACGGCCTCGAGGGCGATTTCAACCGCAAGGGCACGTCGGCTTTCAGCGGCCGCATCGGGGAGAGGGTTGCCGCGCCCCTGTGCACCGTGGTCGATGACGGCACGCTGCCCGGGCGCCGCGGCTCGCTCAACGTCGACGATGAGGGGACGCCCACGCGCAACACCGTCCTCATCGAGAACGGCATCCTGCGTGCTTACATCCAGGACCGCCATAACGCGCGCCTGATGGGCACGACATCCACGGGCAACGGCCGGCGCCAGTCCTTCGCCCACCTGCCGTTGCCGCGCATGACCAACACCTACATGCTGGCCGGCCCCCATGATCCGGGCGAGATCATCGCGTCCGTGCAGAAGGGCATCTACGCGCGCAACTTTGGCGGCGGCCAGGTGGACATCACCTCCGGCAAATTCGTGTTCTCCGCCAGCGAGGCCTATCTGATCGAGAACGGCCGGCTCGGCGCGCCCATACGCGACGCCACGCTGGTGGGCGACGGGCCGACCGTGCTGAACCGCGTCAGCATGGTGGGCAATGACCTCGAGCTGGATGCCGGAGTCGGCGTCTGCGGCAAGGAGGGGCAGTCCGTGCCGGTGGGTGTCGGCCAGCCGACGCTGCGCATCGACGGCCTCACGGTGGGCGGCACGGGGACCGGGTCATGAGCGTCCGTCAGGCTCCCGTTGAAACGCTGGCCGTGAACAACGCGCAAGGCATCCTGCAGGAGAAGGTGGCCCGGGCGCTCAGCCTGGCCAAGAGCCTCGGCGCGTCCCAGGCGGAAGCGAGCGCCACCTTCGGTACCGGCTTTTCCGTGAGCGTCCGTCTGCGGGAAGTGGAGACCTTGCGTCACCAGCGCGACCAGGGTCTCAGCATCAGCGTCTGGCTGGGCCAGCGCAAGGGCACCGCCAGCACCTCTGACCTGCGCCCCGCGACCATCGACGAGACCGTCCGCAAGGCCTGCTCCCTGGCGCGCTACGGTGCCCCGGATCCGGCCGCAGGCCTCGCGGATCCGGAGCGCATGGCGCGCTCGATCCCGGACCTCGATCTCCATCACCCGTGGGCCATCGACCCGGCGGCGGCCATCGATCTGGCCAGGGACTGCGAGTCGGCGGCCCTGGACCTCGATCCCCGCATCACCAACTCCGAGGGCGCCAGCGTCAGCACCAGCGAAGGGGTCCGGGTGTACGGCAACAGCCACGGTTTCCTGGCCGGTTACCCGGAATCGGACCACAGCCTGAGCTGCTCGGTGGTGGCGAGCCAGGATGGCCAGATGGAAACCGACTACGAGTACGCGGTGGTCCGCGATCCCGCCGGGCTGCCGCCGGCGGCGGTGATCGGCGCGGAGGCGGGTCGCCGCACCGTTGCCCGTCTGGGAGGCGCCAAGCTGACGACGCGCACCGCACCCGTGCTCTTCCCCGCGCGCGTGGCCCGCGGCCTGATCGGCCACTTCCTCGGCGCGATCAGCGGCGGCGCGCTCTACCGGAAGTCATCGTTCCTGGTGGACGCGCTCGGCAAGCCGGTCTTTGCCCCGGGGATCCAGATCGACGAGCAGCCCCACCTGCGGGGCGCTCTCGGCAGTGCACCCTTCGACGACGAGGGCGTGGCGACGGTGGAGCGTTGCCTCGTGGATGCGGGCGTGCTGCAGGGCTATGTGCTTGGCAGCTACTACGCCCGCAAGCTCGGCATGGCCTCGACGGGCAATGCCGGCGGTACGCACAACGTCGTGGTCCGGCCGACGGGCGAGAGCTGGGACGAGCTCGTGACCCGGCTCGACCGGGGACTGATCATTGCCGACCTGATGGGCAGCGGCGTGAACCCGGTGACCGGCGACTACTCCCGCGGTGCATCGGGATTCTGGGTCGAGAACGGCCGGATCCGGTACCCGGTGACCGAAATCACTGTTGCCGGCAGCCTTCAGGAGATGTACCGGGGCATCGTCGGCATTGGCACCGATGTGGACCGTCGGGGCGGCATCCTCACCGGCTCAATCCTCATCGACCGCATGACTATCGCCGGTACCTGAAAGGTCCGCCAGGGTCCGCGCCCCGAGGGTGCCGCACACGGTGCCCTCGAGCTGATCCACCAGGGCCGGCACCTCCGCCGGCCAGTTGCCCGGCTGCAGGATCTCCGGTTGCGCCGGATCCCGTGCCGCCGTCAGGATCTCGTGCAGCGGGATCGTCGCCGGTTCCCTCCGCAGCAGCAGCTGGCCGGCCCTGGACACGCGGAGCAGGCCCGCAGACTCCAGTCGCTGGATCACCGGCGTCAGCTCGATGCCGGGCAGCGCGAGCTGCGTGCTGATGTCGTTCAGGTCCGGCGGGGGTGCGTTCCATCGGAGCCGGCGCGCGACCAGCACCGTCACCGCCAGTGCGAGTTGCTCGCTGCGGCGGGCTCCCGGGTCCGGCCACCCGGTCCCGACGCGCAGGTACTCGGGATGTTGCACATAGAAGGCCACCTGCGCCCCGATGAGGAAGGTCAGCCAGCAGAGAAAGATCCAGACCAGGGCGCTGATGGCGATGGCGAAGCCCGCGTAGAGGGTCAGGGTCTGGGTGGAGGTCACGATGACCCGGGCGACGAGCACGCCGGCTGCCGCCCAGGCCACGCCGCCCACGATGCCGCCGGCGAGGGCCGCCCGGGGCTGCACGCGCGTATTGGGAATGTACCAGTAGGCAAAACTGAATGCGGCGCAGACCAGCAGCCACGGAGCAGCCCGCGTGCTGACGGGCAGAACCGGGATTACGGGCGCGAGCGCCGCGAGGTCGCTGCGGGCGGCACTTCTGGCCAGCCAGGCGATCAACGCCATGCCCACCGCCATCACGACCGGGCCCAGAAGGATGGCGGCAAGCTGATCGCGCAGCCGTCGGGCAAAGGCCCGGGGGTGACTGACCTGCCAGACGAAATTGAGACTGTCTTCGACACGCCGGGCCATCGACATGGCGGTGTAGAGCAGCAGCACGATGCCGAGGCCCGCAAGGATCGTTCCCCGGGTGTTGTCCACCAGGCCCATCACCGTTTCGAGGATGACCTCGCTACGGGGACCCAGGGGCGCGAGCCACTCCCGCAGCAGGGGCTCGACCTGCCTGTGCAGCTCAAAGGCCTTGAGCAGCGAAAAGCTGATGGCCAGCAGGGGCACGACGGACAGGATCGTCATGTAGACCAGTCCCTCGGCGCGCTGGGTGAGCCGGCCGGCGATGAGTTCCCGGGCAATGGCCCAGGTGTGCCGCAGGAAACGCAGCGGCAGGCCGCGGATGCCGGTGACCGATCGCGGGCGAAACAGTTGCCCTTCCAGTGCTGCCACCCAGCGGCCCGGCAGCAGCGTTCTCATGCCGTGGCCGGCCGGCCGCTCAGCCCCGGGCCGGGCCGGTGATGAGCGCCAGCGCCTGCCGGTATTTCTCTCCGGTTCGCCGGATGATGTCGGCCGGCAGCCGGGGCCCCGGCGCGCGCTTGTCCCAGTCGAGCGTCTCCAGGTAGTCCCGCACGAACTGCTTGTCGAAGCTGGGCGGGCTCATGCCGGTCCGGTAGGCGTCGGAAGGCCAGAACCGGGAGGAGTCCGGTGTCATCACCTCGTCGATCAGGTAGACGGTCCCGCCCGGGTCCAGGCCGAACTCGAACTTGGTGTCGGCGATGATGATGCCGCGGCTCGCCGCATGTGCCGCGCCCTCGGTGTAGATCCGCAGCGCCAGATCCCGGATCTGACGGGCCAGCCCCGCGCCGATCAGCCGTTCGCACTCGGCAAAGCGGATGTTCTCGTCATGGTCGCCGAGCGCCGCCTTGGTGGCCGGCGTGAAGAGCGGCTGCGGCAGCTGTGCGGCCAGCGGGAGCCCGGGCGGCAGCGGGATACCGCAGACGGTGCCGCTGTCCTGGTAGTCCTTGTAGCCCGAGCCGATCAGGTAGCCGCGGACGACGGCCTCGATGGGCAGGGGCCTGAGGCGCCGTACCACCATTGCGCGGCTCGCCAGGGCCGCACGTTCGGCCGGCTTGCGCAGCACCTGATCGAGGGGCAGGTCCGCGAGGTGATTCGGCACGATGTGGGTTGTACGCGCGAACCAGAAATTGGACATCTGCGTCAGCACCTCGCCCTTGCCCGGGATCGGGTCCGGCAGGACAACGTCGAAGGCCGACAGCCGGTCGGTGGTGACGATGAGCAGATGCTCATCGTCCACGGCATAGATGTCGCGCACCTTGCCTTGACTCAGCCGGTGGAGGCCTGTCACGCTGGATTCGTACACTGCTTCGGGACCAATGCTCTGCGTCATCGGCCGGATTCTAGCAGCGCCTTCCGCGCTTGCCTCGAGTAACTTGACCATGCCCTGGATCGGCAAAGTCGGCGGCGGAATTCTCGGGCTCATCGCCGGTGGCCCGGTGGGGGCCCTGATCGGCAGCGCGCTCGGCCATCAGTTCGACCGCGGCGCCCGGCTCCTCGCCGGCTTCGGCTCCGACGCGGGCCATGACCGCATCGTCGATGCGGCACACCGCCAGCGCCTGTTCTTCGAGACCACTTTCCATTGCCTCGGTGCACTGGCCAAGGCCGACGGTCGGGTTTCAGAGGCCGAGATCGAAGCGGCCCGGCGGGTGATGGCAGAGATGCGCCTGCCGCCTGCGGCCGTCCACCGGGCGATCGAGTGCTTCACGGCGGGCAAGCGCCCGGGCTTTCCGGTGCGCGACCGGGTGATGACGCTACGGCGCGCCTGCGGGCAGGAGCCGGAACTGCTCCGCACCTTCCTTGAGGTGCAGATGGATTTTCTGCTGGGAAAGGACGCCATCAGCAGCCGGGAACGGGCCCTGCTCCTCAGCGTGGCGGAGGCCCTGGGCGTTGGCCGGGTCGACCTGGCGCACCTGGAATCCGTCCTCCGCGCCCGGCGGAGCTTTCGCGGGCGGCCAGGCCTCGCGCCGCGCCAGTCCCTGGCGGACGCCTACCGGGCGCTTGGCCTCGAGGAGACCGCCACGGACGCCGAGGTGAAGCGCGCCTATCGACGGCTCATGAATCAGCACCACCCGGACAAGCAGGCCGCGCGCGGCCTGCCCGAGTCGATGCTGGAAGCATCAAAGGAACGTACGCACGAGATCCGGGCGGCCTATGAACAGGTCCGCGGACACCGGGGGATGAAGTAGCCCTCGCTGCCCTCCGTGGCTGCGTGCTATGTTCGGCGCATGTCCACCGCCCGCCCCAGTCTGCTGATTGCGCCCTCGATACTCTCGGCCGACTTCGCCCGCCTGGGTGAGGAAGTCGAGGCCGTGCTCGCCGCCGGCGCGGACATCATCCACTTCGATGTCATGGACAATCACTACGTCCCCAACCTCACCATCGGGCCGCTGGTCTGCGAGGCCCTGCGCAAGCGGGGCATCACGGCGCCCATTGATGTGCATCTGATGGTGGAGCCGGTGGACGAGCTGGCCCGGTCGTTTGCCGGGGCCGGCGCCTCGTGGATCAGTTTTCATCCGGAGGCCAGCCGGCATGTGGACCGCACCATCAGCCTGATCCGGGAGCTGGGCTGCCAGCCCGGACTGGTGCTGAACCCGGCCACGCCCCTCAGCTGCCTCGATCACACGCTGCAGGGCCTCGACCTGGTGCTGGTGATGTCCGTCAATCCGGGATTCGGCGGCCAGTCCTTCATCCCCGGCAGCCTGCCGAAGCTGCGCGCCATCCGGGAACGGATCACGGCCTCCGGGCGTGCGGTGCGGCTGGAGGTGGACGGCGGGATCAAGCCCGAGAACATCCGCACCGTGGCGAAGGCCGGTGCGGACGTGTTCGTTGCCGGGTCCGCGATCTTCGGCAGCCCGGACTATGCCGCCACGATCAGGCGGATGCGCAGTGAACTGGCGGCGGCAGGCTGAGGCCGGCCACCGCCAGTGGTGTCACTGACCCGCGCGTCGCTCAGAGGCCAACAGCCTTGAGCTTGGGCTTCGGCCGGGCGTTGTAGACCACGATCGTCTTGCCCGTGGCCGTGATCAGCCCCTGGTCTTCGAGCACCTTCAGCACGCGGCCCGCCATCTCGCGGGAGCAGCCGACGAGGCGGGACAGCTCCTGGCGGCTGACCTTGATCTGCATGCCGTCCGGATGCGTCATGGCGTCCGGCTCGTTGCACAGGTCCATGATGGCGTGCGCCACGCGACCGGTGACATCCACGAAGGCCAGGTCGCCGAGCTTGCGGTTGGTACGGTCGAGGCGGGTGGCGAGCTGGGTGGCGAGTTCGAAGACCAGCCCGGGGCTCTCGCTCGCAATCTGCCGGAAGCGGGCGTAGGTCATTTCCGCAATTTCGGAACTGGTGCGGGTCCTTACCCAGGCGCTGCGGGCGGGTTGCTCGTGGAAGAGCCCCATTTCGCCGAAGAACTGGCCCTTGTTGAGGTAGGCCAGCACCATCTCGTTGCCATCCTCGTCTTCGATCATCACCTCGACGGATCCGTCGAGCACGTAGAAGAGGCTGTCGGGCACGTCACCGGCGTGAATCATGACGGTCTTGCCCGGCACGGTCCGCACCCGGCAGTACGTCAGAAAACGGTTGATCGCCGGAATTTCACTCAGAGCCTTACCAGTCGCAGCCATTGCAGTCTCTCCCCAATAAACCCGTTCAGCCAAAGTCCGTTTGAGCCCAGTCCCCAATCTCCGGAAAAACCCGAACCAGAGCGGGGAATATGTCGAATCGGGAGCTACGGTAGTGCATCGGCGGCAGAGCGTGAACTGCCGTGTGCCGGAACTGTGATGGCTCTCACACGCGCCGTCCAGTCCTGGCCGGCCGGCAGCGCCGGCCGGGGCGTATCCAGGCTTATATCCACCGCGCCAGCGTCGTCATGACCCGGGCGGAGAGCCGCATGGCGGTGCGGACGGCACCCGGCAGCTCCGCGGCGCCGAGGGCCTGTGCCGCGGCGCCGTGCCCGGCCTCGTCGGCCTTCATCTGCATCAGGATGCGTCGGCTGCGCTGGTCCGCCGGGGGCAGCCGCTCGAGGTGGCCGGACAGGTGCTGCTCCACCTGCCGCTCGGTCTCGGCCACGAAACCGAGGCCGGGCCCCCGGCCGGCCAGGCCCGCCAGTGCGCCGAGGATGAAACTGCCCGCGTACCAGGCCGGACCGAGCAGGCTCGCCCGTCCGCCGAGTTCCGCCAGCCGCTGGCGGCACCACGCCAGATGGTCTTCCTCATCGACGGCCGCCTGCTGCAGTCGCGCCCGCAGGGCCGGATCCCCGGTGGTCAGCGCCTGCCCGCGATAGAGGGCCTGAGCGGCCACCTCGCCGGCATGGTTGACGCGCATCAACCCCGCGGCCAGCCGCCTGTCAGCCGCGCCCGGCGACCCGTCCCCGGCGTCGCCGGCGGGACTGGGGCGCACGGCGCGCAGTGGACCGGCCAGTGCCCGAAGGCCCGTGTCGATTTCGGTGAGCAGCCGGTCGGTCAGTGACAGATAGCGCGATGGCATAAGCTCTGCCTGCAGCCGGGGTGTTGGGGTGGACGGAGCCCGGCCACTTGATTATGGTAGCGCGCCCTGCCGCCCGGCAATCCGCCGGCGGTCGCCAGCAGACAACCGGAGCAACACCCCATGAAGTGCGTCCAAGCGGCCAGCCGCGTTTTCCTGCTCGCCCTTGCGGGCCTCGTATCGGCGCCCGGCCTCGCCCAGGTGGACACCAGCATGGCGGCTGCCGCCATCACTCCGGTGGCAAAGAAGGACGGCGACAGTCCCTGGTCCGGCACTCTCGGCGCGGGCTATGCCAAGACCAGCGGCAACTCGGACAGCTCGGCGGCCAATGCAAAGGGGGAAGTGCGCTACGACAGGAACCGCTGGCATCACATCCTGGGCGGTACGGCCATCGGCCAGAGCAGTGCCGCCAGCCGGGACGAGGATTCCCGCACCACGGCGGAGGCCTACTGGATCGGCTACAAGGCCCAGTACGATTTCACGGCAGCGGTGTACGGCTTCGGGTCCGTTGACTGGTACAAGGACCTCTTCAGTGCCTACGACCAGCAGCTCTATGAAGCTGCCGGTCTGGGCTGGCGCATCCTGCGCGGCGAGACGCACTTTCTGGACCTTGAAGCGGGCGCCGGCGCCCGGCAGGCCGACCTGCAGAGCGGCGAGAGCCAGGATGAGACCATTGGCCTGCTGCGGGGCATCTACACCTGGCAGATCAGCCCGAATGCAAAATTCGTCCAGAAACTGGCGGTACTGACCGGTTCCGACAACACCTATACCGAGGCGTCCTCGGAACTGAAGGCCGGAATCCTCGGCAACCTGAGCCTGGTTCTGGGTTACACCTACAAGCACAACTCGGACGTGGAAGACGATCTGGGCGTCGACCCGGTCCGCCCCTTCGACAAGACCGACACCTTCACCACGATTTCCCTGGAATACGGCTTCTAGGGCCTGGCGGCCCCGTCCGGGGCCGGTTCCGGCCGCGCGGCGAGGGGCTCATTTGCCCGGAACCCGCCCGGGGGTTTGAAAAATCCGGCCCCACGGCCTAAACTTTGCGGCCCTGTCCCAGGTTGCCCGGCTCGCCGGGCCCCACCGCCAGGGCCGGGATCCCCGAATCAACAGGCGTCGCCGCCGGACAGGCGCGGCCCACAAGCAGGTGTCAGATGGGTACGTTCTCTGCAAAGGCTCACGAGGTGCGGCGCGGCTGGTACGTGGTGGATGCCACGGACTGCACGCTCGGCCGCCTGGCATCGGCCATTGCCTTCCGGCTGCGCGGCAAGCACAAGCCGGAATTCACGCCCCACGTGGACACGGGCGATTACATCGTGGTCGTCAACGCCGCCCGGATCCGGGCGACCGGCAACAAGCTCAAGGACAAGCTTTACCGGCACCACACCGGCTATGTGGGCAACATGAAGACGGTGACCCTCGGCCGCATGATGGCGGAGCATCCCGAGCGCGCCCTGATGAAGGCCGTCAAGGGCATGCTGCCCAAGAACAGCCTGGGGGCCACCATGCTCAAGAAACTGCGGATCTTCCCCGGCGCCGAACATGAGCACCAGGCCCAGCAGCCCGAGTCGCTCAAACTCTGAACGCCGGTTTGCCGGCACCCGATCGCACCAAAGCAAGGCAGGCTCCCTAACCATGGCAACCCCTTCCCCCCAGTATTCCGGTACCGGCCGTCGCAAGGCATCCACGGCCAGGGTGCTGCTCCGCCGCGGCAAGGGCGACATCACCGTCAATGCCAAGCCACTTGACGACTTCTTCGGCCGCAAGACCGCCCGGATGATCGTCCGCCAGCCGCTCGAGCTGACCAAGACCGAGGGCCTGTTCGATGTGCATGTGAACGTTGCCGGCGGCGGCATCACGGGCCAGGCCGGCGCCATCCGCCACGGGCTGACCCGGGCGCTGATGGCCTACGACGAGACGCTGCGTCCTGCCCTGCGCAAAGCCGGCTTCGTCACCCGCGACGCGCGCGAGGTCGAGCGCAAGAAGGTGGGTCTGCGCAAGGCCCGTCGCGCGACCCAGTTCTCGAAGCGCTGATCGCGGGCACCCGTCGGCGGTATTTACGGCGGCGGCGATGCCTATAATGGCGCCCGACCACTGGGGGATCGTCCAGCGGTAGGACATCGGACTCTGACTCCGAGAACCTAGGTTCGAATCCTAGTCCCCCAGCCAACCTCTTTCAGGGCCCACGATCGTGGGCCCTGTCGTTTCCGGATCTCCAGCCGGATCCCGACCGGGGATTCCGGATCAGGTCTGATGCCTGCGGTGGGTCACCAGTATCCGGCTGGTACTTGCGGTGCTGCCGCGGATCACGGGCTAACCCTCTTTCCGCTAGCACGGAGTACCGCGCTTTGTCGCTGCAAGAGGAACGCCCGTGCTCCGCTCACCTCACTGCGGGTTTCCGGAAGAAAAGGTCCTGCCATCGTTGGCCGCGGCGGACGGTGTGTCCGGTTCCAACGCTCACGCCGGTACTCCGGCGTAGTGGAACCGGATTCAACGGCCGACGTCCCACCGCAGGCATCAGTGCCCGTCCGTATTCCCGCAAGCTACCGCCGGTCCAGCCGTTTCACCTCGTGCTCATCCGCCATCAGGATCACGTCCGCGGGCCGGTTCGCGAACAGCCCCACCGTCACGATGCCCGGTATCTGGTTCAGGCGGGTCTCGAGCTCGACGGGATTGGTGATCTGGAGGTTGTGGATATCGAGGATCTGGTTGCCATTGTCCGTGGTGAAGCCCTCCCGCCAGATGGGCTGACCGCGGAGCCGGACGAACTGCCGGGCGATGAATGTCCGGGCCATCGGGATCACCTCGACCGGGAGGGGGAAGTGCCCGAGGGTGGCGACCCACTTGCTGTCGTCGATGATGCAGACGAACCTGCGGGACGCAGCCGCCAGGATCTTCTCCCGGGTCAGCGCGCCCCCGCCGCCCTTGATCAGGTGAAAATGCTTGTTGGCCTCGTCCGCTCCGTCCACATAGAGATCGAGCTCGCCGACCTCGTCCAGGGGACTCACCTGGACGCCGTTGGCTCGCAGCCGGGCTTCGGTTGCGCGGGAACTCGCCACGACGGCCCCCAGGTCACCGGCACGGCTGCCCAGTGCATCGATGAACAGGTTCACCGTGGAGCCCGTGCCTACGCCAAGCGCCAGGCCGGGCTTGATGAATTCGAGTGCGGCCTTGGCGGCCAGGCGTTTACGGTTGTTCTGATCCATGCAGGGTCCCCGGGTCAGTCTGGCTGGCGGATTGTGCGCATCATGCGCACAAAAAAAGTGCCCGCCAGAGGCGGGCACTTATCTTGACGACACATTCCCTTTCGGGGATCGGTTCAGGACCTTTCAGGTCTCTTCACCTCTCGTCTGTGCCGGCGCTTGCTCTAGCGCTTTTTCTTAGCGGCCTTTTTCTTGGCCTTCTTCTTCACAACCTTCTTCTTGGATACCTTCTTCGTAGCCATAGTCATAGTCTCCGTGTCGGGGTAGACGGGGCTGAGTATATACAAGACTTTGCAAAATTCCAGCAAGGGGCAGAATTTCTTCACCGTCGGGTTCGACGCGCCGACGATCGTACTCGCCATCGATTGAAGCCGGGAACGTGACGAAGCACTCAGGATCGCGCGTCACCTCCTCGCATGCCGATCACACTTCAGCGGCAGATCCTGCTCGCTGACTCGCTCACGATTGCATCCAGCGGGATGTCCCACTTCTCATTCGGTAGTGCTTCTACACGCTGGAATTCATAGGCAACGCCTACGACGTGAGGCCGCGCGAAGCCCGCGTTGCGGGCAAGATGCGCAAGCGTCCGGTCATAGAAGCCGCCACCATAACCGAGCCGGTAGCCGCGTTCATCGAAGGCAACGAGCGGCAGGATGACCACGTCCAGGTGACGCGCATCGCGGGTCACACCCGCACTACGGGCCACCGGCTCCGGGATGCCGAAGCGGTTTGGTGCCAGCCGGGTATGCGGTGCAAAGGGCGCAAAGCGCAGGCTGTCCCGGCCCACTACCGGCAGAAAGACGCGTCGCCGGCGCCGCCAGGCGCCGATGATGATCGGCGTGCAGTCGAGTTCGCCGCGCACGGGCAGGTAGAGGGCGAGGGTGCGGGAGCGGGCGAGCAGCGGCAGGGCCCAGAGCCGCCGGGCCACCGCGGCAGCGGCGGCCGCAGCCTGGTCGGCCTGCACGGCGAGGCGCCGGGCCCGGATGGTGCGGCGCAGGTGCGCCTTGTCGGGGGTATCGCCGTTCATGGATGTCCCCCGCAAGGGAAGAGGCCTCTCCCGCCTGTGCCGGTGCGGCCTGCTGCTCACAGACCGGGAGCATCAGGTGGGATCAAACGCAGCAGAGAAGGCTTCCCGCCGTGGCGGTCTTGCACAAACTGCCGTCAGTACGCGATCCCGAAAGCGCGATTAAGGGTCGAGAGACCTATCAAGCCGCTGTCGAACACCGCAGGAGAGACCCGAAACAAGTATAGGCCCTGTCAGCGGGAAAAATGTGACGGCCGTAGCCGGACGGGCAGTCTAGAGCTCGAGTTGGCGGCCGGACTGGAGGGCGCCCTCGACCCGCTCCCGCAGGGCCTGGACGCGCAGCCGCGCATCACCCTCCAGGAATACCCCGTGGCTGCGGTGGCGCAGCAGCTCGTTGGCCATGTTCAGGGCGGCCATTACCGCAATGCGGTCCAGCCCGATCACCTTGCCCGTGTCGCGGATCTCGCGCATGCGCGCGTTCAGGAGTTCCGCCGAGTCAATCAGGGCGGCGCGCTCGCTGGCGGGACAGGAGATCTGGTAGTCCTTCTCGAGTATCCGGATGGTGACCTGGGTAATCGCATCACTCACGTGCCGTGCTCCATGGCCTTGAGCCGCCCGACGATGGCTTCAACGCGGGCCCGGACCTGCTCGTTCTTCTGCAGCAGGGTGGCCCGTTCGGCAATCAGGGCATCCTGGCGCTGGCGCAGCGAGCGGTTCTCTTCCTTCAGCTGGCCGGTGATCACGACCAGTTCATCCAGCCGGCGTTCCAGCCGCTCCAGTTCCCGCGTGAAGGTCTTTTCCGTTCCGTCGCCCATGCAGTCAATATAGTGTCAGCGCGCGCCCAGGGTCAAATTCGGGGGGTGGGCAGATGCTAGGATAAGCGGCGGTCCCAGAAGATGTTAAGCGCCCCGACCAACCCCGAGTCTCCCTCCTTCGACAGCATCGAGACGGCCCTGCGGCGTGCTGCTGCGCCGGCCGATGCTGCCGAGGTCCACGGCAGTCTGTGCGGCATGCTCTGCGTCCTCGGCGAGCGGGCGCCGGGGCGGTGGCTGGGGGACGTTCTGGAGGATGCCGGCGGCGATGCGGCGGCGGTCGACGAGGCCGGCCGGGTGCTCGGGGCACTGGCGCCGGCCACCTGGGGGCTGCTGCGGACGGGGGACATGGGCTTTCAGCCACTTCTGCCGCCGGACGAGGAGCCTCTCGAGTACCGGGTGTCCAGCCTCGCGCAGTGGTGCCAGGGATTCAACCACGGCCTGGCCGTGGCGGCTGCCCTGGCCGATGCCGGGACGGCGCTGGAGGCCGATGACGTTGCCGAGATCGTCGATGACCTTGCCGCCCTCGGTCTGGCCGATGCAGGCAGCGACGACCCGGAAGAGGAAGTCGAGGCGGCCTATGCCGAACTCGTCGAGTACATCCGGGTCGGCGTACAGCTGGTCTTTGACGCCCTGAACGACGTGCGCCAGAGCCCACCCGCCAGTGAACTGCACTGAGTTCCCGCATGCACCTCAATGAGTTCGCCCGCCGCCGCCGCCAGCTGATGCGCATGATGGGCAAGGGCGCCATCGCCATTCTCCCGGCGGCCCAGACCAGGATCCGCAATCGCGACGTCGAATACCCCTACCGCCAGGACAGCGACTTCTATTACCTGAGCGGCTTTCCCGAACCCGAGGCGGTTCTGGTCCTGGCGCCCGGCCGCAGCGGTGGCGAGTACCTGCTGTTCTGCCGGGATCGGGATCCCGACAAGGAAACCTGGAACGGTTCCCGGGCCGGACCGGCCGACGCGGTTGCCCGGTTCGGCGCCGATGCGGCCCACGCCATTGACCAGATCGACGAACTGCTGCCGCGGATGATCAGCGGCGCGGACCGGGTCTTCTACACGATGGGTACGCAGCCGGAGTTCGACCAGCGGCTGATCGGCTGGGTTTCCGCCCTGCGCAACCGGGGCAGCAGCGGTGCTCACACGCCCGACGAGTTCATTGCGCTCGACCACTTCCTGCATGATCTGCGGCTGTTCAAGAGCCGGGAGGAGCTCTCGGCCATGCGCAGGGCGGGCCGCATCGCCGTGCAGGCCCACCGGCGGGCCATGAGTGTCTGCCGGCCGGGGCTCTTCGAGTACCAGATCGAGGCGGAGTTCCTGCACGAGTTCCGCAGCCATGGCGCACGGCCCTCCTACCTGCCCATCGTCGGGTCAGGCGCCAACAGCTGCGTACTGCACTACCACGCCAACAACCGTCGCATGGAGGACGGTGACCTGCTGCTGGTGGATGCCGGCTGTGAGTTTGACTACTACGCGTCCGACGTGACCCGCACCTACCCGGTCAACGGGCGCTTCACCCCCGAGCAGCGGGCCGTCTACGAGGTGGTCCTTGAGGCGCACGAGGCGGCCCTGGTCGCCGTGGCCCCCGGCAATGCCTGGAGCGAGCCCCACGAGGCGGCTGTACGCGCGGTGACGAAGGGCCTGAAACGTCTCGGGCTGCTGGAAGGGGCCGTGCCCGCCCTGATCCGCAGCGGCGCCTACCGGCGCTTCTTCATGCATCGCACCGGCCATTGGCTGGGAATGGATGTGCACGACGTGGGCGACTACAAGATCGCCGAGCAGTGGCGGGTGCTCGAACCCGGCATGACGCTGACCGTTGAACCGGGCATCTATATACCGCCCGGCACCCGCGGCGTGCCAAAGCGCTGGTGGAACATCGGGGTGCGTATCGAGGATGACGTGGTGGTGACCCGCGGTGGCTCCGAGGTGCTCACACGCGACCTGCCCCGCGAACCGGATGTGATCGAGGCCCTGGTCGGAGCCTCGGCGACATGAGCGGCACCGGAGCTGCTCCCGACGAATCCTGTGATGTGCTCATTGCCGGTGGCGGCATGGTGGGCGCGAGCCTGGCCGTGGCCCTGGCCGGCCTGCCGCTCCGCGTGGTGCTGGTCGAAGCTGTGCCGCCAGGGGCGGCCGGACAGCCGAGCTTCGACAGCCGCACCACCGCCTTGTCCCGCAGCAGCCGGCAGATCTTCGGCACGCTGGGCCTCTGGCCCGCACTGGATTCCGGTGCGGCGCCCATCCGGCGGATCCACGTGTCCGAGCGCGGCCGCTTCGGCACGACCGTCATCGACGCGGACGAGCAGGGCGTCGAGGCGCTGGGCTATGTGGTCGAGAATGCCACGCTCGGCCAGGTGCTCTGGGACGAGCTGCGCCGCCACCCCAACGTGGTGGTGCGGACGCCGGCCGCGGTGACCGGCGCCGGGTACGCGGAGGACGCCCTGCTGGCCACGGTGGAAAGCGCCGGCGGCGTGGAGCGGATCAGCACGCGGCTGCTGGTGGTCGCCGATGGCAGCCGCTCGCGGCTACGGGCGGCGCTGGGCGTGCCCGCCCGCCAGCGCTCTTACGGGCAGACCGCCATCATCGGCAACGTGGGCGTGCAGGGCGACAGCGTCACGGACACGGCCTTCGAACGTTTCAGCCCCGACGGCCCGCTTGCCCTGCTGCCCGCCGGTCCGGGCCGCTTCGTGTTCGTGCTGACGCGGCGGGACGCTGACGTCGCCAGGGTGCTTGCGCTGGCGGACGCGGACTTTCTCCGCCTGCTCCAGGCGGAATCCGGTTTCCGGGCCGGTCGCTTCAGCCGGCTGGGGAAGCGCAGCAGCTACCCGCTCGAGCTGGTCTGTGCCGGTCGCGTGACGGCCCCGAGGGCCGCCGTCATCGGCAACGCGGCCCACGGCCTGCACCCGGTCGCGGGGCAGGGCTACAACCTGGGCCTGCGCGATGCGGCTGCCCTGGCCGAGCTGCTCGCGGAGACAGGGCGTGATCCTGACGGGTCCACTGACCCCGGCCACCCGGCATTGCTGGCCCGCTACGCCGCCTGGCGCCGGCCCGACCAGCGCAAGGTGGTCGCCTTTACCGACGGCCTGATCCGCCTGTTCGGCCTGCCGGGGCTCGGCACGCTGCGCGGGGCGGCACTGCAACTCTTCGATACCGTGCCCGGTGCGAAGACACTGCTCGCCAGGGAGACCATGGGACTGGGCGGGCGCCGGTCGCGGCTCACGCGGGGGCTTCCGCTGTGAGCAGCCATGAGACGGATGTGCTGGTCATTGGCGGCGGCATCGCCGGCCTCGCCTTTGCCGCCGCGCTGCTGCAGGCCGGCCGCGCCGGACTGCGGGTCGCCGTGCTCGAGGCGCGTGCGCCGGCGGAACTGCCGCCCGATGCCGCCGCCGGCCTGCGCGTCTTTGCCATTTCCCCGGGCGGCCAGGCCGTGCTGTCTGACTGCGAAGCCTGGTCGTCCCTTCCCGTCAACCGCGTTGCTCCCTGTGAACGCATGCGGGTCTGGCAGGCCGGCAGTGCGCCCTCCGGCCGGGGCAGCATCAGCTTTGACGCGGCGGACATGGGCCTGCCGGCGCTCGGCCATATCGTCGAGCACGACTGGCTGCGCCTGGCCCTGTGGCGGAGTCTGGAAGCACGGTCCGTCCCATCGCGGGCCAGCGTGTCCCTGATCACCGGTACAAGGCCCGACATGCTGCGCGTGCAGCCCGAACGGGCAGAGGTAACGCTCGCGGGGGGAGGTGCGATCACGTCCCGGCTGGTCGTGGCGGCCGATGGCGCCGACTCCTGGGTGCGCACGCAGCTGGGCCTGGCGACGCTGGGCCGGGGCTATGGCCAGCAGGCCATCGTGGCGCACCTCGTCAGCGAGCGACCTCACCGCCACACGGCATGGCAGTGCTTCACGCCCGGCGGTCCGGTGGCCCTGCTGCCGCTGGCCGACGGCCGATCGTCCCTCGTCTGGTCGGTTCCCGACCGCGAGAGCGATGAGCTTCAGTCCCTGGACGACGACGCCTTTTCGGCGCGGCTCAACCGGATCATGGCGCCGGCGCTCGGCGAGCTCCGGCTTGACACGCCGCGCCTGTCGTTCCCGCTGGCTGCGCGGCACACCCGCCGCTACACTGGTGCCCGCTTCGCGCTGATCGGGGATGCGGCCCACCAGATCCACCCGCTGGCCGGTCAGGGCATCAACCTGGGCCTGCTCGATGCCGCCGCACTGGCGACGACGCTCGCCAGTCACCTGGGGGCGTCGCGGTACGCGGACCCGGGCGATGCGCAGGTGCTGCGGCGCTACGAACGGAGCCGCAAGGGCCCGAACCTGCTGAGTCTCGTCACGATGGAAGGACTGCACCGCCTGTTCACCAGCGAATTCACCGCCGTGACCGCGCTCGCGACCGCGGGCCTCGGCCTGGTCGACCGCCTGCCGTCCGTCAAGCGCCTGCTGGCCGCCGAGGCCACGGGACAGCGGCGGCTGCCGGGCACCACCGTCCGGCGGACGGGGGGCTGAGGCGGTGCGTGCCATCAAGGTCTGGATCCTCGCGCTCGCGCTCGTGCTGACCGGCGGTGCGATCTTTGTCTACAAGTGGCAGTCGCTGGGCTATCCCGTGCTGCCCGAGGCGCAGACGCGGGTGTGGACCGTGGAGGCCACGCTCGAGTTCAACGCCGGCCAGCGGCCGATGCCGGTCAAGGCGGCCCTGCACATTCCGGCGCTGACCCCGGGCTTTGCGATCCTCGACGAGAATTTCGTCTCGCGGGGGTTCGGCTTTACCACCCGCTACGTGGCAGGCGGCCGCCAGGTGCAGTGGGCCATCCGCCGGGCCACCGGCCCCCAGTCGCTCTACTACCGCGCCTCGGTCTACAAGGATCCCGGCCAGGTGGAAAGCGACACCACGCCGCCGTTTCCCGTACCGCCGGTACGGGGCGAACCCTTCGACACGGCCGTCGGTGAGCTGGTCGCCCAGGTGCAGGAGCAGTCGGCCGATCCCGCCTCCTTTGCCTTCGAGCTGCTGAAGCGGCTGGCCAACGGCAGCGTGGACCAGAACGTTGCCGTGTTGCTGGCAGGCAAGACGGACCCCACCTCCCGCGCCCGCACGGCGATCAACGTCCTCGCGGCTGCCCGGATTCCGGCCCGGCTGATCCGGGGCGTGAAGCTCGTGGACCGGGAGCGCCAGGCCGTGATGGTGCCGTGGCTCGAGGTGCACGATGGCGATCGCTGGCTCTACCTGGATCCCGCGACGGGTGCCCAGGGACTGCCCGACAATTTCCTGATCTGGTGGCGGGGCGAGGAGCCCCTGTACACGCTGGATGGCGGCAGCCGGCCCGAGGTGCAGTTCTCGGTGCAGCGCAGTGAAGTGGACCCGATCCTGGTCGCGGAACGCCGCGCCGAAGCCCTGCGTTCCCGGATCCCTGATTTTTCGCTGTTCTCGCTGCCGATCCAGACCCAGGCGGTCTACGGCGTGCTGCTCATGATCCCGCTGGGCGCGCTCATCGTCGTCCTGCTGCGCAACGTGGTCGGCATCACCACCTTTGGCACCTTCATGCCGGTGCTGGTGGCCCTTGCCTTCCGCGAGACGCAGGTGCTGGCCGGTGTCGTGCTCTTCTCCCTGGTCGTGGCGCTGGGGCTGCTGTTCCGCTTCTTCCTGGAGAACCTGCGCCTGCTGCTCGTCCCGCGCCTGGCGGCCGTGCTCATCATCGTCGTGCTGCTGATGGCCACGATCAGCATCGTGGGCCACCAGCTCGGGCTCGACATGGGCCTGTCCATCGGGCTGTTCCCGATGGTCATCCTGACGATGACCATCGAGCGCATGTCCATCGTCTGGGAAGAGCGCGGGCCCGTCGAGGCGATCCAGCAGGGCGTGGGCAGCCTGATCGTCGCGGCCATCTGCTTCTCCATCATGGAGCTCGAGATCCTGAAGCACCTGCTCTTCGTGTTCCCGGAGCTGCTGCTCTGGGTGCTCGCCCTGACGCTGCTTCTGGGCCGGTACAGCGGCTACCGCCTGCTGGAGCTCTTCCGCTTCAAGTCACTGGCAACGCCCGGCGGCTGACGTGCTGGGGCTGATCCGCAATCTGCACCGCAACGGCGTGCTTGGCCTCAATGCCCGCAACTGCGAGTACATCATGCGGTACAACCCGCGGCGCCTGTACCCGCTGGTGGACGACAAGCTCGCCACCAAGCGCCTGGCACTGGACGCGAACGTCCCCGTGCCGGAGCTCTACGGCGTGATCGGCAGCTACAGGGAGACGCGCAACCTGCCCAGGATCGTGGCGACCCACCGGGAATTCGTCGTGAAGCCGGCCCACGGCTCAGGTGGCGACGGCATCCTCGTGGTGTCGGCGCGGGTCCGGGACAAGGACATCTATCGCCTGGTTGACGGCACCGTCCTTGCGGAAGACGACATGGCGCATCACCTCTCCAACATCCTGAGCGGCCAGTACAGCCTGGGCGGGCTGCGCGACGTTGCCCTGGTGGAATACTGCGTCAAATTCGACGCAACCTTTGCGGAGCATGCCTTCCGGGGCGTGCCGGACATCCGGGTCATCGTGTTCCGCGGCTATCCGGTCATGGCCATGGTCCGCCTGCCGACCCGGCGCTCGCACGGCAAGGCCAACCTGCACCAGGGTGCCGTGGGGGCCGGGGTCGACCTGGCCACCGGGGTTACGACACACGGTGTGATCGGCAACGACCGCGTGTCGGAGCACCCGGATACCGGTGCGGCGATCCGGGGCCTGCAGATTCCGCAATGGGAGTACCTGCTCGGATTTGCCGCGCGCTGCTACGAGCTGACGGGTCTCGGCTATCTCGGCGTGGACATCGTCATCGACCGGGACAAGGGCCCTATGCTGCTCGAGCTCAACGCCCGGCCGGGTCTCAATATCCAGATCGCCAACCGGTGCGGCCTGCGGTCGCGCCTGGCGCTGGTCGAGAAGCGGCCCGACGGCGCCGGCGTCGACGAGCGCGTGGCCTTCGTCATTTCAACCCTGGTGGAGTCCGTTCCCGGGCTGCACTGAAAACTGCTGATACGCCCGGAGCCAATACCATGGGACACAAGACGCCCTTGTACGCGGAGCACGTGGCGGCTGGCGCCCGGATCGTCGAGTTCGGTGGCTGGGACATGCCGCTGCACTACGCGTCCGCGCTGGCGGAGCATCACGCCGTCCGGCAGGCCTGCGGGATCTTCGACGTCTCGCACATGACCGTGGTGGATATCGTCGGCCCCGGCAGCCGGAACTTTCTACGCCGGCTGCTGGCCAACAACATCGACAAGCTGACAGGCCCCGGACAGGGCATCTATTCGTGCATGCTGAACGACGCCGGCGGCGTCGTCGATGACCTCATCGTCTACTGGCTCGCGGACGGCCGCTACCGCGCCATCGTCAACGCCTCGACGCGCACCCAGGACCTCGCCTGGATGGCCCGGGTCGCCGATCGCGACGACGTCGTCATCCGCCACCGCGATGACCTGCTGATGATCGCCGTGCAGGGGCCGGCGGCCCGGGCGCTGGCGGCGCCGCTCCTGCCCGGCGAGGCCGGTGCGTCAGTGCTCGAACTCAAGCCCTTCACGGCGTTTCAGCAGGATGACCTGTTCGTGGCCCGGACCGGCTACACGGGGGAGGACGGCTTCGAGATCGTGCTGCCCGTCGCGCCGGGGCTTGCCCTCTGGAACGCCCTCGCGGCGGCCGGCGCCACCCGGTGCGGTCTGGGGGCGCGGGATACCCTGCGCCTGGAGGCGGCGTTGAACCTCTACGGACAGGACATGGACACCGGCACCTCACCCCTCGTGTCGGGCCTCGCCTGGACGGTGGCCTTCGATCCGCCCGACCGCCAGTTCCACGGCCGGGCCGCGCTCGAGAAGCAGAAGGCAGCCGGCATAAACGAGAAGTTGGCCGGGCTGCTTCTCGAGGATCCGGGTATCATGCGGCACGGCCAGCGGGTGC
>JAANMY010000262.1_pt1 | contig 76601 bp, 69 predicted proteins | sample 7279691 | NCBI WGS metagenome assembly JAANMY01 (sample SAMN14094543, study PRJNA606508) | bioreactor metagenome | isolation source: A lab-scale SPAN reactor treating ammonium-rich wastewater day 388 | place: Ireland: Galway | collected 2018-02-07 | reverse complement strand
CGCCCGCTGATCGACCCGCCGCTGAACTGGATGGGGCAGCGGCTGGCGCGGGCCGGTGTCGGCGCCAACAGCGTCACGCTGGCCGGGCTGGTGCTGGGGCTGCTGGCGGCGCTGGCGATTGCCGGGGGCCAGTACCTGTTGGCGCTGGCGCTGATCCTGGGGTCGCGGCTGGCGGACGGGCTGGACGGCGCGGTGGCGCGCGCGACCCGGCCCAGCGATCTGGGCGGCTATTTCGACATTCTGGCCGACTGGCTGTTCTATGCCACGGTGCCGCTGGCCTTTGTCTGGGTCGATCCGGCCGGTAACGGGCTGGCGGGCGCGGCGCTGCTGGCGGCGTTCTATGTCAATTCCGCCTCGTTCTTCGGCTTTGCGGTCCTCGCCGCCAAGCAGGGCCTGACCACCGAGGCACGCGGCCGCAAGGCCTGGTATCACGCGGGCGGGTTGCTGGAGGGCAGCGAAACCATCGCCTTCTTTGCGCTGCTGTGCCTGTTTCCCGCTGCCTTTGTGCCGCTGGCCTGGGTGTTCGCCGCGCTCTGCCTGCTGACCGCCGCCGGACGGACGGCGACGGCGGTGCGGCTGTTCGTTCAGGGCTGAACCACCCGCTCGATCAGGGCGGGGTCATAGCCGTTGCGCCGCAGCACGGCAAAGGCCGATTCCATCGCCGCGGCGTCCGGATGCGGATCGCGCGCCAGAATCCAGCCGAATTTGCGCCGCGGCTCGCCGACCACCGCCAGCGTGTAGTCGGGCGTCACGTCCAGCACCCAGTAATCGCCGCGCAGGAACGGCAGGAAGCGTACGAACCCCACCTTCAACTGCCCCGGCGCCACCACTTTGGCGGTGCCCGTCACCCCGTCCTCGGGCCCGCCCAGCGAGCCCTTGCGGCAGCGGTTGACGACGCTGATGCGGCCATCGGCCCGGGGCCGGTATTCGGCGGTGGCGGCATAGCAATCGCGCTCGAACCGGTTGGGATAGCGGGCGATTTCGTACCAGAGCCCGGCATAGCGCCGCAGATCCAGCGTCGGAACGCTATGGATCGGCGCCGAGGGGTCGCCGTGGCGGGGCTGCGCCGGTCTCGCCGCATTGACGACGACGGAAAAGAAGGCGGTAGACAGAGGGCTGCGCATCGGATTCTCCTGCAGGGCCGGTTCCGACGATCTAGCGCGGCAGCGAGGGGCCTCAACCCCGGGGCGGGTTGCGGCGGGCGGCGACGGGGCGCGGGCTGCCCTGCCGGGGGAAGTCGCGCAGGATCTGCAGGATCAGCAGCGCGGCGGCAAAGGGCAGGGCGATGCCGATGGCCAGTAGCAGGGTGACATTGCCGATCCCCAGATGCAGGGCGCCCAGCAACACGCCGTAATGCAGGAAATACAGCATCATCGACACAAAGCCCAGATTGACCGGCGGCGCCGGGATGTTCAGCCGCAGCGTGGCCAGCAGCACCGCCACGCTGAACGCCGCCGCCAGAAAGGGGATTTCGGGCGGGGCGACCACGCTCAGCCCGAACCAGCGCAGCGACAGCCAGGCCTCGATCAGCCGCAGCAGGGCCAGCAGCGCCAGCCCCGCCCCCAGCCAGAGCCCGGAGGGCAACCAGTCGCGCCCCTCGCGCCGCAACCGGTCGGCGATCAGATAGCCAAAGACCGCATAGGGGAATTCCACCAGCAGCCCGTTGCGATAGCCGTTCAGCGGCACATCGATGCCGGTAAAGAAATCGACCGATTGCACCAGCGTGCCGGTGAACAGCCCGCCCAGCGCCAGCCCCAGCAGCCAGCGCCGCGCCCGCGCCGCATCGGGCACCAGCGTCAGGATCAGCGCGATCAGCGCCAGCGCCGCCAGCAGCGCCGCCATGTACCACAGATGGATCGGCCCCAGCAGCACATCCGCCGCCAGCGCGCGCGGCGTGGCGGGGTGGGGCAGCCAGACCGGCAGATAGATCAGGCACCAGAAGAGATAGACGCCCAGCAGCATCGTCAGCCAGCGCAGGCTTTTGCCGTTGCGATAGGTGGAATGGAACAGAAACCCGGAAATCGCCGCGAAGGTCGGCACCGCCGTCCGCACCAGCCCCTGCCCGAAGAGATAAGTTGCCGGGGTGACATGGCCGCTGAGCAGCACGGCATGCGCCCAGACGACGCCGGTGGCGACGACGAGCTTCAGCAGATCTATGGCGTGAATCCGTGTCATGCGGCCAGTGAACCCCGTCAATCGGGCGAAAATCGGAAATCAACAAGGCATTTCACGTCCCGGTTGACAATCCGTCAACCCGGCAGTCTTGGCGACAGCTTCCGCCCGCGCCGGACGCAGGGCCCGCTGCGCCCCGGGGCAGGTGGACGCATAAAAGAGCGGCGCCTGCCCGTGAAAGCGACCGGGGCGGCGGCAGCGGGGGCCGGATCGGCGGCTTTCGGCACAACCCTGGGGCGGTGCGGTTGCCCCGGGCCACCATATCTGTATCTCTGCGCGGGTTTGCAGCCTGCGAGGACAGATATGGCATCCATAACCATCCCGCTTACCCCTGAGGCGCGCGAGGCTATCGAGGGGGCGGGCTTTCGCCTGCCCGGGCGGTCGGTGCTGGAACTGGACGAAAGCAGCACCTTCGAGCAGCCCACCAATCTGTCCGCCGACATCAATCCCAGCGCGCCTGTCCACATCGGCGCCTTTACCCTGCTCAACGGTCCGGCCATCGCCAATTGCACCATCGGCCGCTATTGCTCGCTGGCGCTCGGCGCCACGATTGGCGCGGCGGATCATCCCGTCGATTTTCTGACCAGCAGCACCGCCGGCTGGCATCCGAATTTCCTCGGCTGGCGCGACGGGCGGGGCGGCCCGCTGCCCAGCGTCGATTTCGTAGGGCGGCCGCATACGCAGATCGGCAACGATGTCTGGCTGGGCCATGGCGCCTTTCTGCGGGCCGGGGTGACAATCGGCGACGGGGCCATCATCGCCGCCGGGGCGGTTGTCACGCGCGATGTGCCGCCCTTTGCCATTGTCGGCGGGGTGCCTGCCAAGATCATCCGCTACCGGTTTGACGCGGCGACCATCGAGCGCATCCAGCGCCTGCGCTGGTGGCAATACTGCCTTTATGATTTCCCGATTGCGGTCGATCAGGTGGCGGCGCTGCTGGACTGGATCGAGGCCACCCCGCCCGAACCCTACACCCCCCGAATCCTGACCCCCGCCGACCTGCTGGCGCTGGCCAACGGCTAGAACGGCCGGACACAAAGCCCGCGCGGCTGGCGATCCCGGAAGGACTCGAACCCTCAACCACCTGATTAGAAGTCAGGTGCTCTATCCAGTTGAGCTACGGGACCGCTGGGCGCGTTCATGCGTCAGCGGGGCGGGGGACGTCAAGCGGTTGTGTGCGCGGGCAGGGCATCCAGCGTGTCGGCGAGCAGGGCGAGGGTCTCGGGGGTGGAAAAGCGGTGATCGGCGCCCTTGACCAGCGTGAGGCGCAGATCGGGGCTGTCGGCATGGTCGAACAGCCGCAGCGCCACCGCCGGGGGGACATCGACATCGGCCGAACCCTGCAGCAGCCGCACCGGAAAGGGCAGGGGCAGCGGATCGCGCAGCACCAGCCGCTGGCGGCCGTCCTCGATCAGGCGGCGGGTGATGAGATAGGGGCCGTCGTCATAGTCCGAGGGCAGCGCCACGCGGCCGTCGCGCAGCAGCGCGGCGCGCTGGGCGGCGTCGAAACTGCCCCACATCGAATCCTCGGTGAAATCCGGCGCGGCGGCGATGCCGACCAGCGCGGAGATCCGCCCGGGGATCGCCCGGGCGGTCAGCAGCGCGATCCACCCCCCCATCGACGAGCCGACCAGCACCAGCGGCCCCTCGGTCAGCGCATGGATCGCCGCCAGCGCATCCTCGGCCCAGTCGCCGATGCTGCCGTCAAGGAAATCACCGCCCGACTGCCCGTGCCCGGAATAATCGAAGCGCAGAAAGGCCCGGCCCCGCGCCTGCGCCCAGCCTTGCAGGAATTGCGCCTTGGTGCCGGTCATGTCGGATTTGAACCCGCCCAGAAACACCACCATCGGCCCGGCGCCCGGGGTTTTCACATAGGCCAGCCGTCGGCCCTGCGGCGTCTCCAGCCAGGCGGTCATGCGAAGGGCACCCCCTGCGTGCCCGCGCCGCGCCGGTCGTCGGGGGCGGCCCAGGTCTCGGGGTCGAGGATCAGCGCCGCCAGCGCCTCGGCCCCGGCCTCGATCATCCGCTCGCCCTTTTCGGCGCTGGCGCGGGTCGGATTGCCCGCCATGCCGTTGCCGGTGGCATGGGCAAAGGGCCGCCAGCGATAGCTGGCCTGCCCGGCCTTGAGGAACCGCGCGCCGTCCATGCCGTCGGTGAGGCCGCCCAGATCCGAGGTATCGACCAGATCCGGCTCGCAGGCCAGCATCATCGAGGTCTCGGCCTCGCCGGCGTGCATCACCCCGGGCTGATCCTGACAATGCTGCGCCAGCGATTGTCCGGCCTCGGAGACATAGGTGGTGGCGACCAGCGTGGCGGGCGAGGTCGGCGCCAGCTCGTCGCAGATCTGCTGCATGGCGATCTGGTTGCCGCCGTGGCTGTTGGAAATCAGGATGTCGCGGAAACCGTGCCGGGTGATCGCCTCGATCAGGTCGCGGATCACGCGGCGAAAGGTGTCATGGCTGAGGGTCAGCGTGCCGCCGAAGGGCATGTGATGCTCGCTCAGGCCCGACCAGACCACCGGCGTCACCACCACCGGGCGCTGCGCGCTGGCCTTGCGGGCGGCGCGGATGTTGATCTCGTGCCCCAGCCGCGTGTCGGTCATGGTCGGCAGATGCGGCCCATGCTGCTCGATCGAGGCGATCGGCAGGATCACCACGGCATTCTGCGCCGCCAGGGCGCGCAGCTCATGCGCCTTGAGGCGCGACCATTCGACGTCGGACATTCCGCTGCTCCCTGTTTGCCCGGGCATTCTGCACGCAGCCGCCGCGGGCGCAACCGGGGGCTTACAGGCTTTGCGCCAGAACCCGGCTGATCGTGGTCAGCGGCTGGCCGGACTGGCGCTGCCAGTCGTTGAACGCCGCCTGCACGGCGGCCCAGCCCTTTTTCGACGTCGGCGCCTTGTCGATCACCCCTTCGGCCACCAGCCGCGCCACCACGTCCTGCGACAGGATATAGCCGTCCTTGCCCATCTGCCTGAGCATATAGGGGCCGGTGCTGCCGCCCAGCCGTGCGCCGCTGTCTTGCAGCCATTGCACCAGCCCGGCGAAATCCTCGCCCGGCCAGTCGCCGACCCGGCGCCCGAAGCTGCCGTATTCGGCGCTGGTGGCCCGTATGAAGGCGGCATTGTCCAGGATGGCGCGCAGCTTGGGCGGGCTGCGCACGACGCGCGTGTCGTTGCACAGGTCATAGAACCAGTCGTCGGGTTGAAAGGCGATGGCGGACAGATCGAAGCCCAGAAAGGCCGCCTCGATCCCGGGCCATTTGGTATCGACCACCTTCCAGCTTATGCCCGCCTGCAGGATGCCGCGCGCCATGGTCGCCAGCCAGCGGCTGTCGGGGATGGCTGCCAGCGCGCCGGCGTCCAGCGGCACCGGGATGTCGGCCAGCACGGCCTCGGTGCCGCCCTTGCGCGCCGCCGCGATGGCCAGGATTTCGTCGAATGTCCGCATGAGGCCCCCCCGCCTTGCCGGTTGGCGCAATCCTGCGACGCGGCGTTGGCGTTGACAAGGCATCCCGTCAGGGGCATGAAGCGCCTCGACATAACCCGCAACCGGGCGCTGCGTAGGCGCCGAAACGACGAGGAACCGGCCATGAGCCCGAACTCCCCCCACGATATTGCGCTGACCTTTCCCGATGGCAACGTGCGCCATTATCCGGTCGGCGTGACGCCCGCCGAGGTGGCGAAATCCATCGCCCCCTCGCTGGCCAAGGCGGCGATTTCGGCGCAGGTGAACGGCGCGCACTGGGATCTGCAATGGCCGCTGGAAGCCGATGCCCAGATCGCCCTCAACACGATGAAGGACGATGCGGCGGCGCTGGAGCTGATCCGCCACGATCTGGCGCATGTCATGGCCCGCGCCGTGCAGGAGCTGTGGCCGGATGTCAAAGTGACCATCGGCCCGGTGCGCGACATGGGCTGGTTTTACGATTTCGACCGCGCCGAGCCCTTCACGCCCGAGGATCTGGGCGCCATCGAGGCGAAGATGAAGCAGATCATCAACGCCCGCGAGCCGGTCCGCACCGAGGTCTGGGACCGCGCGCGCGCCATCGCCCATTACGAGGCGGCGAACGAGCCCTACAAGGTCGAACTGATCGCCCGCATCCCGGGCGACCAGCCGATCCGCATGTATTGGCACGGCGGCTGGCAGGATCTGTGCCGCGGCCCGCATCTGCAGCACACCGGGCAATTGCCGGGCGACGCGTTCAAGCTGATGTCGGTGGCCGGGGCCTATTGGCTGGGCGATTCCAGCCGACCGATGCTGCAGCGCATCTATGGCATCGCCTTTCGCAACCGCGAGGATCTCAAGGCCCATCTGACCATGCTGGAAGAGGCCGCCAAGCGCGACCACCGCAAGCTGGGCAAGGAGATGGACCTGTTCCACATGCAGGAAGAGGCGCCGGGCCAGATCTTCTGGCATGCCAACGGCTGGACGATCTACACGCAGCTTCAGGATTACATGCGCCGCCAGCAGCGCCGGGGCGGCTATGTCGAGGTGAACACGCCGCAGGTGGTGAACCGGCGGCTGTGGGAGGCCTCGGGGCATTGGGAAAACTACCGCGAGAACATGTTCATCGTCGAGGTGGACGAGGAAGGCGCCAAGGAAAAGGTCGTCAACGCGCTGAAGCCGATGAACTGCCCCTGCCATGTGCAGATCTTCAACCACGGCATCAAGAGCTACCGCGACCTGCCGCTGCGCATGGCCGAATTCGGCTCTTGCGCGCGCTATGAACCCAGTGGCGCGCTGCACGGCATCATGCGGGTGCGCGGTTTCACGCAGGACGACGCGCATATCTTTGCCACCGAGGAACAGATCGAAAGCGAAGCCAAGAAATTCATCGAATTCCTGGCGATGGTCTATGCCGACCTCGGCTTCGAGCAATGGCGCATCAAGCTGTCAACGCGGCCGGAAAAGCGCATCGGCACCGAGGAAAGCTGGGATTTCGCCGAAGGGGCGCTGGCCAATGCCGTCACCGCCGCGGGCTATGCCTATGAGATCTTCGAGGGCGAGGGCGCGTTCTACGGGCCCAAGCTGGAATTCGTGCTGACCGATGCCATCGGCCGCGACTGGCAATGCGGCACCTTCCAGGTGGACCCGAACCTGCCCGAGCGGCTGGACGCCAGCTATGTCGGCGCCGATGGCGCGCGCCATCGCCCGATCATGCTCCACCGCGCCTGTCTGGGCAGTTTCGAGCGGTTCATCGGCATCCTGATCGAGAACTTCTCGGGCAAGCTGCCGCTGTGGCTGGCGCCGCAGCAGGTGGTCGTCGCCTCGATCGTCTCCGAGGCGGATGCGTATGTGCACGAGGTGGTGGCGGCGCTGACCGCGGCGGGGCTGCGGGCCGAGGCCGATATCCGCAACGAAAAGATCAACTACAAGGTGCGCGAGCATTCGCTGGCCAAGGTGCCGGTGATCCTGGCGCTGGGCGCGCGCGAAGTGGCGGAACGCAGTGTTTCGGTCCGCCGCCTGGGCGACAACCGCACCGACAGCCAGTCGCTCGATACGCTGGTGGCGGCGCTGGCCACCGAGGCGACGCCGCCCGATCTGCGCTGATCAGACGTCCACGGCGAGGCGCGCGCGGTCCAGCACCCGGATCGTGCCGCGCCTCAGCTCGATGATGCCCTGTTTGCGCATCTCGCCCAGCGTGCGGTTGACGGTCTGGCGCGAGCAACTGGCCAGCGTGGCCAGATAGGCCTGGCTGAGCCGCGTTTCCGGGTAATCGGGCGCGGTGAATTGCTCGATATACAGGCAGATGCGTTGCTCGGCCGAATAGAACTGGCCGATGGTGCGCAGCCGGATGTCGCGCTGCAGCCGGTCATGCAGGATATCGGCGAAATTGCGCACCAGCACCTGCGGCGGCACATGGCGCCACAGGATTTCGGCGGTGCAAGACAGCAGCGTGGTGCCGGGCAAGGCGGTGCAGGTGGCGACACAGGGGCGCCCCGAGAATATCTCGACCTCGCCCACCACCTCGCCGGGCCCGGCGACATGGACGATCATCGCATTGCCCTGCCGGTCGATGGCGCTGATCTCGACCCGGCCCTGCACGACGATGAAACAGCCCTGCGCCTGCTCGCCCTGACGCAGCAGGTCGGTAAAGGCCGGATGCGTCTGCGTCGGGCAATCGGCCAGCAGCGCGTGACGCTGAACAGGCGTCAGGCCGCGCAGCAGCTCGGCATCGGCCAGCAGATCCATGAGACGGGAGAAATTCATGAATTCCCCCGGGCGGCGAACCGAGGGAGAGCAAGGTGCAGAGCACCTGCGAAACAAATGGCCATTCCAATCCCTTGCCAGACCGCATGGGGAACATCCCCGCAATCATACTACGCGGTCAAGGCGCAGGATTGGAATAGCCGTTACTCGTTAAACAACGATTTTTGCATATGCAGGCTGGAAAGCCACTGCCCGCATCGCCAGCACACAGCGATTCGATAATGAAATCAACGTAGCTGACTTCCCCGGCACCAAGTGTCAGGCAGGCGACATTCCGCGCGTTTTTGTCAGGTCGGCCTCACGCCCGGGGCGGCACCCGGGTGATGCGCGCGCCCATCGCGTTCAGCCGCTCGTCGATGCGCTCATAGCCGCGCTCGATCTGCTGGGCGTTGTTGATCGTGCTGGTGCCCTCGGCGCACATCGCGGCGATCAGCATGGCCATGCCGGCGCGGATGTCGGGGCTTTCCAGCCGCGAGCCGCGCATCTGCGACTTGCCCGCGACAATCGCCCGGTGCGGATCGCACAGCACGATCCGCGCGCCCATGGCGATCAGCTTGTCGACAAAGAACATCCGCGATTCGAACATCTTTTCGAACATCATCACCACCCCGTCGCATTGCGTGGCGGTGACGATGGCGATCGACATCGTGTCGGCGGGGAAGGCGGGCCAGGGCTGGTCGGAAATCGTCGGGATATGCCCGCCGAAATCGGCCTGCACCACCATCTCCTGATCGGCCGGGATGAACAGATCGTCGCCGCGCTGTTCGCAGCGGATGCCGAGGCGTTCGAAATTCATCAGGGTCGAGCGCAGATGCTCGATCCCGGCGTTCTGGATGGTGATTTCCGATTTCGTCACCGCGGCGAGGCCGATCAGCGAGCCGACCTCGATATGATCCGGCCCGATCCTGTGGCTGCAACCGCCCAATTTTTGCCCACCATGGATGGTCATGGTGTTGGTGCCGATCCCCTCGATCCGCGCGCCCATGGCGATCAGGAACCGCGCCAGATCCTGCACATGCGGCTCGGAGGCGCAGTTGCGCAGCACCGTCACCCCCTCGGCGCAGACCGCGGCGCAGAGCGCGTTCTCGGTCGCCGTGACCGAGGGTTCATCGAGGAACACATCGGCGCCGCGCAGCGTTTCCGCCTTGAACCGGTAATGGCCGTTCACGGTGATTTCGGCGCCCAGTTCGCGCAGCGCCAGGAAATGCGTATCCACCCGCCGCCGCCCGATCACGTCGCCACCGGGGGGCGGCAGCGTCACCTCGCCGCAGCGCGCCAGCATCGGCCCGGCCAGCAGGATCGAGGCCCGCACCCGGGCGCAGAGATCGGGGTCCAGATCGGCCGGGCGCAAGTTGGCGGCGCGGATTTCCAGATGGTTGCGGCCCAGCCAGGTGGCCTCGGCCCCGACCGACTGGATCAGTTCCACCAGCACCTCGATGTCGCGGATGCGCGGCACGTTGGTCAGTTCGACCCGCTGATCGGTCAACAGCGCCGCCGCCACGATGGGCAGCGCCGCGTTCTTGTTGCCCGAGGGCTGGATAACGCCCGAGAGCCGGTGCCCGCCCTCGACGATATACTGGATGCGCTCGTGCGGTTGTGCCTGTGCCATGTCTGCCCTCTTTTTATGCCAGACCTAGCAAATGTTCGCGGTCACGGGAACCGAATTTCCGGTGAAGTCTAGGGCTTCCAGCGCAGGAAATTGGCGATCAGGCGAAGCCCCGCCGACTGGCTCTTTTCCGGGTGGAACTGGGTGCCCAGAATATTGTCGCGCCCGACAATCGCCGTCACCGGCCCGCCGTAATCGACATGCGCCAGCAGATGCGCCGGATCGGCGACCTGAAAGCGGTAGGAATGCACGAAATAGGCGTGATCGCCGGTCGCCAGCCCCTGCAGCACCGGATGCGGCCGGTCGAGGATCATGTCGTTCCAGCCCATATGCGGCACTTTCATCGCCGGGTCGGCGGGGGTGATGCGCCGCACATCGCCGCCGATCCAGTCCAGCCCCGGCGTGTCGGAATATTCATGCCCGGTGGTCGCCAGCAATTGCATGCCGACGCAGATGCCCAGAAACGGCCGCCCCTGCCGGATCACCGCCTCGTGCAGTGCCTCGGTCAGGCCGGGCACCGCGTCCAGCGCGCGCCGGCAGGCCGGAAAGGCGCCGTCGCCCGGCAGCACGATGCGGTCGGCGCGCAGCAGGTCCTCGGGCCGGGCGCTGACGATCACCGCGCCGCCACCGCCCTCGCGCGCCATGCGCTCGAAGGCCTTTTGCGCCGAATGCAGGTTGCCTGATTCGTAATCGACAAGGACGGTCAGCATCGGACTACAGCGCGCCCTTGGTCGAGGGGATGGCATCGGCCTTGCGCGGGTCGATCTCGCAGGCGTCGCGCAGGGCGCGGGCCACCGCCTTGAACGCGGCTTCGGCAATGTGGTGGCTGTTCACGCCATGCACCTGATCGAGATGCAGCGTGATGCCGCCATGCGTGCTGAGCGCCTGAAAGAATTCGCGCACCAGTTCGGTGTCAAACGTGCCGATCTTCTGCGTCGGCAGGCTGACGTTCCAGACCAGAAACGGCCGCCCCGACAGATCGAGCGCACAGCGCACCTGCGCGTCATCCATCGGCAGCGCGCATTCGCCATACCGGCGGATGCCGCGCTTGTCGCCCAGGGCCTGCGCCAGCGCCTGACCCAGCGCGATGCCGGTATCCTCGACCGTGTGGTGGTCGTCGATATGCAGGTCGCCGTCGGCGCGCAGCGTCAGGTCGAACAGCGCATGGCGCGCCAACTGGTCGAGCATGTGGTCAAAGAAGCCCACGCCGGTCTGGTTGTCGTAGCGGCCCGAGCCGTCGACAACCAGCGTGACGGAGATTTCGGTCTCGGCGGTCTTGCGGGTGATGGTGGCGCTGCGCATGTCGAACCTCGCTGGAACGGCGCCGGTATAGGGCGGCGCCGGGGGCTTGGCTAGCCCTCATACCCCTCGACGATCACCAGATCGGCCGTGCTGATCGGATCGCGGATCGCCTTGGCCGCCTGATATTCAGCCGAGTCGAAGCATTCGGTTGCCGCCTGCAGCGAGGGGAATTCGATCACCACGGTGCGGGCGCGCGACTGCCCCTCGCGGACAACCTGCGGCGCCCCCCGCACGATGAACCGCGCGCCGTATTTGGCAAAGGCCACCGCATTGGCCTCGCGGTAGCGGGCATAGATTTCGGGGTCGGCGACATCGACATGGGCGACCCAATAGGCTTTGGGCATGGGGAATCCTCCGTTTGATGTCTGACCTATAGGGGGCTTTCGGTCAGACGTTCACTTTTCCAACAACGTGCCCCAGAGATCGTAATCCGACGCCTCATCCACCGTCACATTCACGATGTCGCCCGGTTGCAGCCCCTCGAATCCCTCGTCGATGAACAGGTTGCCGTCGATCTCCGGCGCATCGGCCATGGTCCGGCAGGTGGCGCCCTCGTCGTCCACCTCGTCGACAATGACCGGCAGCACCCGGCCCACCCTGGCCGCCAGCTTCGCCTCGGAAATCGCCTGGGCCTTTGCCATGAAACGGTCCCAGCGGTCCTGCTTGACCTCGGCGGGCACATGGTCGGGCAGGTCGTTCGAGCGCGCGCCTTTCACATCCTCGTATTGAAAGCAGCCGACCCGGTCCAGTTGCGCCTCGTCCAGCCAGTCCAGCAGCGTCTGGAATTCCGCCTCGGTCTCGCCGGGAAAGCCGACGATGAAGGTGCTGCGCAGGGTGATATCGGGGCAATCGGCGCGCCAGCGGGCGATTTCATCCAGGGTTTTCGCCGCCGCCGCCGGGCGGGCCATGCGGCGCAGGGTTTCGGGATGGGCGTGCTGGAACGGGATGTCGAGATAGGGCAGCACCAGGCCTTGCGCCATCAGCGGGATCAGGTCGCGCACATGCGGATAGGGATAGACGTAATGCAGCCGCACCCAGGCCCCCAGCGACCCCAGATCGCGGGCCAGATCGGTGATATGCGCGCGGTGGCCGCGGTCGCTGGCGTGCTTCAGATCGAGCCCGTAGGCCGAGGTATCCTGCGAGATGACCAGCAATTCCCGGACCCCCGCCGCCACCAGCCTTTCCGCCTCGCGCACGACCGCATGCGCCGGGCGGCTGACCAGCTTGCCGCGCATGTCGGGGATGATGCAGAACTTGCACTTGTGGTTGCAGCCCTCCGAGATCTTCAGATAGCTGAAATGCCGGGGCGTCAGGCTGACGCCGCGGGCGGGCATCAGGTCGATGAACGGATCGGGCGAGGGCGGCACCGCGCCATGCACCGCGTCCAGCACCTGCTCGTATTGATGCGGCCCCGTCACCGCCAGCACCTTGGGATGCGCGCCGGTGATATACCCGGGCTCGGCGCCCAGACAGCCGGTGACGATCACCTTGCCGTTCTCGCGCAACGCCTCGCCGATGGCGTCCAGGCTCTCGGCCTTGGCGCTGTCCAGAAAGCCGCAGGTATTGACGATCACCGCATCGGCGCCCTGATAATCGGCGCTGATCGCATAGCCCTCGGCGCGCAGCCGGGTCAGGATGCGTTCGCTGTCGACCAGCGCCTTGGGGCAGCCGAGGCTGACCATGCCGATGGTCGGCTGGCCGGGGCGCGGCGCATCGCGGATCTGCAGGCGGGGGGCGAGATCGGGGCGGAGGTTGGGCGGGTTCTGGCTCATGGCGGGCATATACGCCGGGTTGGTCGCGGCGCAAAGCCCCTTCATCTTGCCAGAAATACTCACGGGGGTGTCCAGAGGGGGGCGCGTGCGCCTCCCTCTGGCGGGGGGTGCGGGGGGCTGGCCCCCCGCTTGCGTCACCGCGCACCGAAGCCCATGCGCCGCAGCAGCCCGTCGCGCCGCACCAGCAGATGATAGAGCGTCGCCAGCAGGTGCAGCGCGATCAGCGCCACCAGCAGCGTGGCGAGAAATCCATGCACCTGGCGCGGCACGAAGGCGTTGAAATCGGCGGGCAAGGCGCCGTCGCCGGTCAGCGCCGCGGCCAGCCCCGATTGCACCGCCAGCGCGATGCCCGATCCGACCATCAGCAGCACCACGACATAGAGCGCGCCATGCGCCAGCGGCGCCAGCCGGTCGGCGAGGGCGATGCCGGTCGTCGCCGGGGCCGGGTGGCGGGTGCGCAGCCGCACCACCAGCCGCAGCAGCATCAGCAGGCCGATGCTGACGCCCATCCCGGCATGGATGCGCAGGGCGACGATCTTGGACGGGTCGGTGTTGGCGGTTTGCGACAGCACCAGCATCCCGGCGGCCAGCGCCATGAACAGCAGGACGGCGATCAGCCAGTGCAGCGTGACGAGGGCGGGGTGATAGCGTGCGGGCATCGGTGACTCCCTGGATGGCTGGGCACAGGATGCCGCATCCGGCCATCATTAGCAATTGCAAATATTGCTTTTGCTACATAGGGGCGCTAGGCTTTGCCCATGATCGATCTCCCCGCCTCGCGCCAGACACGGCATGCCAGCCCCGGCTGGCTGATCCAGCGGCTGTCGCAGCGATTCGAGACCGCGATGGAGGCGGCGCTGGCGCCGCACGGGTTGGCGCTGGGGCAATTCGCGCTGTTGATGAGCGTGCTGGAAACCGACGGCCAGACGCAGACCGAACTGGGCGCGATCTTTGCCATGCCGGCCTGGAAGATCAGCCGCTATCTCGACGGGTTGCAGGCGGCGGGGCTGGTGGATCGGCGGGCCGATCCGGCCTCGCGCCGCACCCACCGCATCCATGCCACCGATGCCGCCCGGGCCCTGGCACCCGGGCTGCGCGCGGCGGCGCAGGCGGTCAATAAGCGGCTGATGGCGCCGCTCGACGCGGCGCAGCGCGCGGCGCTGGTGGCGCTGCTGCAGGCGGTGGTGCTGCCGGGCGAGGCCTGGTAGCGGCTCAGACCCCTTCGTCGAAGGGTTCGAAACTGTCGGCGCTGGCCCGGCGCCAGCGTTTGAGATAGCCGAACCGCTCGTCATCCTCGCGCAGCAGGAAGCCCACCGGCATATAGGGGAACACATCCTCGCCCGTGACCATGTCGCGGTCGTTCTCGCGCATCATCAGATGCCAGGGCAGAAAGCCCGACGGATGCGTCAGACCGGCGGCGCCCGCCATGTCGCCCAGCGCCTTCATGGTGTTGCGGTGGAAATTCGCCACGCGCTGCGCCTTGTCGGGCACCACCAGCGCGCGCTGGCGGCCCTTGTCCTGCGTCGCCACGCCCGAGGGGCAATGGTTGGTGTGGCAGGCCTGCGCCTGGATGCAGCCGATGGCGAACATGAAGCCGCGCGCCGAATTGGCCCAGTCGGCGCCCAGCGCCAGCGCCTTGGCGATGTCGAAGGCATGGATCAGCTTGCCCGAGGCGCCGATCTTAACCCGCTCGCGCAGCCCGGCGCCGCGCAGGGCGTTGTGCACAAAGGTCAGCCCCTCGACCAGCGGCATGCCCATATGGTTGGCGAATTCCAGCGGTGCGGCGCCGGTCCCACCCTCCTTGCCATCGACGACGATGAAATCGGGGGTGATGCCGGTTTTCAGCATCGCCTTGACGATGCACATGAATTCCCGCCGGTGCCCGACGCACAGCTTGAATCCGATCGGCTTGCCGCCCGCCAGTTCGCGCAGCCGGGCGATGAAGTGCATCATCTCGATCGGCGTGGAGAACGCCGAATGCGCATCCGGCGAATGGCAATCCACCCCCATCGGCACGCCGCGCGCCTCGGCGATTTCCGGGGTGATCTTGGCGGCGGGCAGGATGCCGCCCTGGCCGGGCTTGGCGCCCTGGCTCATCTTGATCTCGATCATCTTGACCTGGCTGTCGGCGGCCACCTCGCGGAATTTTTCCGGGTCAAAGCCGCCGTCCGGCCTGCGGCAGCCGAAATAGCCGGTGCCGATCTCATAGATCAGGTCGCCGCCGCCGGCGCGGTGATAGCGGCTGATGCCGCCCTCGCCGGTGTCATGGGCAAAGCCCTGGATCTTGGCGCCGGTGTTCAGCGCCTGAATGGCATTGGCCGACAGCGCGCCAAAGCTCATGGCCGAGATGTTATAGATCGACAGATCATAGGGCTGGGTGCAATCGGGCCCGCCGATCCGCACGCGGAAATCGTGGTCGGTGATCTTCTTGGGCCGGACCGAATGCGTCAGCCATTGATAGCCGCTGGCATAGACGCTCATCTTGGTGCCGAACGGGCGCTTGTCCTCGACGTTCTTGGCGCGCTGATAGACGATATTGCGATCCTCGCGCGAGAAAGGTTCCTCGTCGTGGTCGCTTTCCAGCAGGTATTGCCGGATTTCCGGGCGGATCATTTCAAAGATATAGCGGATATGCCCCAGCACTGGATAATTGCGCAGGATGGCGTGATGGGTCTGCGTCATGTCGTGCACGCCCACTGCCGTCAGCGTGCCGAAGATCAGCAGCGGCAGCCAGAAGGCCCCCGACCAGACGAGACCGATGGCCGAGGCCAGCGTCAGAATCGCACAGAGGATGAAGGTAGAAAATCGCAACAGGCGCGAGATCATGCCGCTCTCCAGCTTGGGGCAGGGGCCTTCACCCTAGCAGATGATCCCTAACGGAACACCCCTCGCGCGGTGACAGACGCATGACGCAGATGGGGCGTTGCCCGGTCGGCAGATGTTGCCACGGACCCGCCCGCCTGCTAGCCCAGCCCTCCGTTCGGCGCCTGCGCCCTGCGCTGGCCGAACGAGGGCGCGCGTCGCCTGAGACCCCTGGAGCCCCCTCAGGCCCCGTTTTCGCCCCGCCGCCCAAAGGCCGGGTCGCTTTGGTGGGCCGGGACAGCATGGAGCGTGCCTGAATGACGGCTGACACGATACTCGAAGACAGCGCCCCCTCGCGGGACGACCTCGATCACCTGGCACGCGGGGGCGGGCCGGTGGTCCTGCGGGGCTGTGCCCTGGAGGGGGCGGATCTCAGCGACCTCGACCTCACCGACTGGCGGTTCGAGCGCTGCACCCTGCCGGGCGCGCGGTTCACCGGTGCCCGGCTCGACGGGGTGGGTTTTGTCGGCTGCCGCGGCGCGACGGCGACTTTCGCGGGCGCGGTCCTGACCGACTGCCGGATCGAGGGCGGGGATTTCGGCAACGCGCGCTTTTCCGCCACGACGCTGTCCTCGGTCGCCTTCAAGGGCTGCAAGCTGACGGGCGCGGATTTCACCGGCGCCCGGACGCTGGACGTCAGCTTCGAGGAGGTGATCCTGACGCTGGCGCTGATGCCGAAGTTCTCGTTCCGCAAGGCGCAGCTTCAGGGCGTGACCTTCGCCGAGGCCGATCTGCGCGGCTGCGATTTCCGCGATGCGGTGTTTTCCGGCGCCTCGCTCAGGGACGCCCATATCGCCGATTGCCGGTTCGAGGGCGCGGACCTGCGTGGTGCGGACCTGGGCGGCATCCGGCTCACGGATGCGAGCCGGTTCAAGGGGGCGGTGATCTCCAAGGCGCAGGCGGGCGACCTGTTGGGGCAGCTCGGCCTCAAGGTGCGCTGAGGCGGGTCAGCGGAACTTCGGATCGCGTTTCTGCATCCCGGCCATGACCGCCTCGATCTGGTTGGGCGCGCCGATGATCGCCGCCTGCAGCCGCGCCTCCAGCGCCAGATGCGCGTCGTCGCCGGGCCAGGCCTGCCGCACCAGCCGCTTGGCGCCGCGCACTGCCTCGGGCGAGCGGGCGGCGACGGCGCGGGCGGTTTCGCGCGCGGCGGCCAGCGGATCGGCGGCCAGCCGCGTCACCAGCCCCAGCGCCTGCGCCTCGGGCGCGGCGACCACGCGGGCGCTGAGGATCAGCTCCAGCGCCTGATCGGCGCGCACAAGCCCCGGCAGCAGCTTGGTCAGCCCCATGTCGGGGATCAGGCCCCAGCGGGTTTCCATGATGCTGAGCCGGGTTTCGGGCGCGGCGATGCGGATGTCGGCGCCCAGCGCCAGTTGCATCCCCGCGCCAAAGGCGACGCCGTGCAGCGCGGCGATCACCGGCACCGGCAGATCGGCCCAGATCGTGCAGGGATGCTGAAAGCGGTTGGCGGGGCGGCCGGGCGGCGGGCTGACGATCTCGTGGCGCAACTGGTCGATATTCCGGGCGAATTCCATCAGAAGCGCGGTGTCGATCCCGGCGCAGAAGCCGTTGCCCGCGCCGGTCAGGATCACCGCGCGCAGGCCCGGCTCGTGCAGCAGCCGGTCGCCGGCCGCGCCCACCGCCTCGAACATCGCCGCGTCAAAGGCGTTCAGCTTGTCGGGCCGGTTCAGCGTGACTTCGGCGATGCCGCCGTCGATCGTGATGGTGACGCGGTCCTCGGTCATGATGGTCCTCTCCGGTGTTGGCCTCAGGCTGGCAGGCCCGGATGCCGCGGGCAAGCCGGACGTCGCGGCATCAGGTGGCCAGCCACCACAGCCGCGTCAGGTGAAAGAAGGCGGGCGCGGCAAAGATCACGCTGTCGAGCTGATCGAGGAAGCCGCCCTGCCCGGGGATCAGATGCGACCAGTCGCGCAGGCCCCGGTCGCGCTTGATCGCCCTGAGCACCAGATTGCCGACCTGGCCGCAGGCCGAGGCCCCCGCCGCCATCGCCGCCGCCGCCAGCGGGCCGAACGGGGTGATCCACGACAGCACCAGCCCCATCACCGCCGCGGCAAAGATCCCCCACAGCGCGCCGCCCCAGGTCTTTGGCGACAGGCCCGGTACGATCTGCCGCCAGCCGGTGCGCCGCCCCATGTAGAAATCCACCAGATCGCCGGTCTGCACCACCAGCACCAGAAAGGCGATCAGCAGCATCCCGCGCCCGGCGTGTCCCGGCAGTTCCAGCCACATCAACGCGGGCACATGGCTGAGACAGAACACCGCCAGCATCAGCCCCCATTGGGTTTCCGACACCCGGCTGAGGAACCGCTCATGCGAGCCGCGCAGCACCGACACGAAGGGCAGCAACAGCGCCACATAGACCGGGATGAATACGGTAAACAGCCGCTGCATGTCGAAATAGACAAAGGCGAATTGCGCGGGCAGCACGATATAGAAGGCCAGCGCCAGCGACAGGTGATCGGCCTTGGTGCGCGAGGAATAGGTATAGAATTCGCGCAAGGCCGCGAACGAGGCGACGGCGAACAGCAGGATCACCGCCCAGGGCCCGGCGATCATCGCCAGGGTGAACAGGATCACCATGGCCCACCAACTGTCGATGCGGGTCATGAAGACCTCGACCGCCGGATCGGGCTGGCTGCGCCGGGCGCGCGTGCGCTCGCCCAAGAGGGTCAGCGCCAGCAGCACGAGCGCCACCCCCAGCGCCAAGAGGCCGATGTCGCGCAGCATCGGGCTCATGCGCCGCTCTCCGGGCGCAGCGCCAGCAGGGCGGCGGCGGCGCGGGTCAGGAAGGCGCCGCGCTCCTCGCCCTCGTGCAGCGCCACCGGCGGGCCGAAGATGACCGAGCACATCAGCGGCAGCGGGATGATCTCGCCCTTGGGCATCACCGAATTGAGATTGGCGATCCAGGTCGGCACCAGTTCCACATCGGGCCGCGCCCGGGCGATGTTGTAAAGCCCGGCCTTGAACGGCTGCAGGGGTTCGGGCCCCTGATTGCGCAGCCCCTCGGGGAAGATGATCAGCGACGAGCCTTCCTCCAGCCCGGCCAGAATCGCCGCCATCGGATCGTCGGTGCGCTGGTCGGGGCGGCGGTCGATCAGCACGGCGCGGAACACCTCGGCCCCGGCAAAGGCGCGCAGGCGGCTTTTCAGCCAGTAATCCGCCGCCGCCACCGGCCGCGTGCGCAGCCGCAGATGGTGCGGCAGCACCGACCAGATCATCGGCATGTCGGCATTCGAGACGTGATTGGCGAAATAGACCCGCTGTCGCGGCGAGGGGCCCACCCCGCGCCAATCGGCATGGACGGCGGTGATCGCCCGGGCGAACAGGACAATCGCCTGCCCGGTCACTCGGGCGGCAAGGCGGCGCAGGGGCAGGGGCATCACCGGGTTCATGCCCGCATCATGCGACGGCGCCGCGCCGCTGGGAAGGGGGCGCGCGTTCCCGCATCCGTGAGCAGAGCGCGGCTTGTGCCGGGGTCTGCGGGTGGTATCATGGCCGTGAAACGAACCGCCCGGAGGTTGTGAATGCGCTGGATTGTCAGGCTGTTGGGGCTGGTTCTGGTCTTGATCCTGGTCGCCGTGGGGGCGCTGTTCCTGCTGCCGGCCGACCGGATCGCCAATCTGGCCGCCCGCCAGTTCGAGGCCGCGACCGGCCGGGCGCTGACCATTTCCGGCTCGGTCACGCCGACCTTCTGGCCGGTGCTGGGCGCGCGGGTCGAGGGCGTGACGCTGGCCAATGTCGCCGGTTCCGACGCCGGGCCGATGCTGACGGCGGATTCGGTCGATGTCGGCGTCGATCTGGCGGCGCTGATCCGCGGCGATCTGGTGGTGCGCCAGTTCGAGGCCCGCGCGCCGCAGATCGTGCTGGAACGCGACGCGCTGGGCATCGGCAACTGGAATTTCGCCGGGGTCGGCGACGAGGCCGCCCCGACGACCGAGGCCGGAACCCGGTCGGCCCTGCCGCCCATCGTGCTGGACCGCGCGCAGATCCAGGGCGCCAGCCTGCGCTATATCGACCGCGCGGCGGGCACCGATGTCACGATTCAGGGCGTCAGCATCGACCTCAGCATGCCCGAGGCCGGGGGCGCCGCGACGCTGCGCATTTCCATCGACCGCAACGGCCAGCAGGGCGAGGTGAACGCCACGCTCGGCTCGGTGCAGGCGCTGCTGGACGGCGAGGTGGTGGCCGTGACCGCCTCGATTTCCGCCGATGGCGCGCAGGGCCGTTTCGAGGGGCGGGCCGGGCTGGAGCCGGTCGCCGCCGAGGGGCGGCTGAGCGTCGAGATCAGCCGCCTCGGCCCGGCGCTGCAACTGGCGGGCGCCGAAGGCGGCGAGCCCTTGCCCGATGCCGCGCGCCCGCTGACGCTGGGCGGCGCGCTGACGCTGGCCCCCTCTGGCAGCCTGCATCTGCGCGAGGGGGTGCTGGGCGTCGGATCGAACCGTATCCGTCTGGCGCTGGATACCACCTTTGACGGCGAGCGCCCGAATATCGCCGGGCAGATCAGCGCCGATACGCTGGATCTGTCGGGCTTTACCGGCGGCGGGGGCGGGGCGGCCGCGTCGGGCGGCACCGGCTGGCCTACCGACCGGATCGACGCCTCGCCGCTGGCGCTGGCCGATGCGCAGATCGGCGTGACGCTGGGGCCGGTGAACACCGGCTTTGGCAGCCTGGACGCGGTGCGCGGCTCGCTGACCATCGACCGCGCCCGCGCCGTGCTGGGCCTGAACGAGGTGCGCGCCTTTGACGGCACGCTGTCGGGCGAACTGGTCGCCAACAACCGCAACGGCCTGTCGGTCGGCGGCACGCTGGCGCTGCGCAATGTCAGCCTGATGTCGGCCCTGCGCCAGACGCTGGAGTTCGAGCGCCTCAGCGGCACGGCGGCGGCGGACCTGCGTTTTCTGGGCGTCGGCCAGTCGCTCGACGCCATCATGCGCTCGCTCGAAGGGCAGGGGACCATCGCCTTTGGCGCGGGCGAGATCGTCGGCTTCGATCTGGCGGCGATGCTGCGCAATCTCGATGCCTCGGCGCTGGGCGCCGGGAATTCGACGATCTATCAAAGCATTGGCGCCACGTTCACCATGGCGGGCGGCGTGTTGAGCAACGAGGATCTGCGGCTGGAAGCGCCGCTGCTGGGCGTCGGCGGGCGCGGGACCGTCGATCTGGGCAACCAGACGCTGAACTACCGCGTCACCCCTGAGGCGATGCGCAACGCCGAGACCGGCGAGGCGCTGCGCGTGCCGCTCATCATCACCGGCCCCTGGTCGGAACCGCGCTTCCGGCTGGATCTGGAGGGCCTCGCCGAGCAGCGTCTGGCCGAGGAACGCGAACGGCTGGAGGCCCGCGCCCGGGAAGAGGTGCAGCGGATCGAGGACGAGGCCCGCGCCCGCGCCGAACAGGCGCTGACCGAACGGCTGGGCGGCGGCACCACGCCCGAGGGCCAGCCGCAAAGCCCGCAGGACGCGCTGCGCGATCAGGTGCGCGAGGGGCTGCTGCGGCGTCTGGGCGGCGGCGGATCGGCGGAACCGGCCCCGGCCAGCGAATGATCAGCGGATGAAATGCAGCCGGTCGAACCGCTGGCGCAGCGCCCGGGTGCGCGGCGCCAGCGCCGCCGGGTCGTTTGACCGCAGCGCCTCGGCCACCAGCGCGGCGATTGCGGGGATGTCCCGCACCGTGACGCCCCAGCGCACCAGCTCCGGCGTGCCGATCCTGAGGCCGTTCAGATCGCCCGCCACCGGCGCCAGCGGCAGGCCGATGCCGCAGGCCAGGAACCCGGCCTTTTCCAGCGTCCTCGACGCCGCCTGACCGCCGCCGAAAGCCGCGGCCTCGATGGCGAACTGATGCGAGGTGGTAAAGCCCTGCCCGGCGCCGAACACCGGCAGCCCCGCCGCCGCCAGCGCCTGCGCAAAGGCCTGCGCGGTGGCCACCATCGCCTGCGCATAGGCGCGGCCGTGCTCGCGCCAGTCCAGCAGGGTGATGGCCAGCGCCGCCGTCTTGCCCGCGTCGAAATTCGCCGTCAGCCCGGGATAGGCGATATGGTCCAGCCGCTCGGCGATATCGGCCTCGTTGGTGACGATCAGCCCGCCCGCCGGGCCGCCCAGCGATTTATAGGTGCTCATCGTCATCAGATGCGCGCCTTCGTCCAGCGGATTGGCCCAGGCGCCGCCGGCGGTGATGCCGCATTGATGGGCGGCGTCGAACAGCAGCCTGGCGCCGACCGCATCGGCGATGGCCCGCACCTCGGCCACCGGATGGGCGAACAGGTTCAGGCTGCCGCCCAGCGTGATGATCTTTGGCCGCACCCGTTCGGCCAGCGCCCCGAGCGCCTGCAGATCCACCGTATAGCCATCGGCATTCACCGGCGCCGGATGCGTGACCAGCCCATAAAGCCCGGCGCAGCCGTCGGCGTGATGGGTGACATGCCCGCCGATGCTGGCGGGCGGGGCGATGATCGCATCGCCGGGCCGGGCCAGCGCCATGAAACCGTAGAGATTGGCCAGCGCCCCTGAGCCGACGCGGATTTCGGCATGGCGGGCGTTGAAGATTTCCGCCGCCAGTTCGGCGGCGATCACCTCGATTTCCTCGATGGCCTGCAGCCCCATCTCGTATTTGTCGCCCGGATAGCCCAGCGAGGGCCGCGAACCCAGCCCGCGCGCCAGCGCCGCCTCGGCGCGCGGGTTCATCACATTGGTGGCCGGGTTCAGGTTGAAGCAATCCCTCTCGTGGATCTGCCGGTTGCGGTCGATCAGCGCCTCGATCCTTGCATCGACCGCGGCGCTGCCCGCCTCGGCGGTCTGCGCGGCCAGGGTCTGGATCAGGTGCTCGGCATGGGCGGGCACCCAGGGGCGGGGGGCGAGGTGGGGCATGGCATTCTCCTGTCTGGCGCCAGCTTGCGCGACCGGCGCGCGGGGTGCAAACCCGAATTCGGCCAAGGGCCTTTCAGCCCGCGCCGTCGCTCGCCGGGGCGCCGCGCAGGGCCGCCAGTTCCGCCCGATGTGCCTGCATGCGCAGCATCACCGCATAATCGCGGTCATAGGCGGCGCGGCGCGCGGGGTCGGGGGCCAGGGTTTGCGCCAGCCGCGTCATCGCCCGCGCCGCCGAGGCCAGATCGGCCTGCAGCCCCCCGGCGGTGGCCGCGGCGATGGCGCTGCCCAGCAGCATCGCATCGTCGCCCTTTGCCCGCAGGATCGGCAGCCCGGTGGCATCGGCGAAAAGCTGGTTCAGCAGCGGCGTGCGGGCCAGCCCCCCGGCGATGGCCAGCGCCTCGCCCGGCGGGCCGAGATGCGCCAGGATCTGCCGCACCCCCAGCGCCAGCCCGACCGCCGTGCGCCAGTAGAGGGCGCAGAGCCCGTCGAAACTGCGCTCCAGCCCCAGCCCGCTGATGACGCCGCGCGCCTGCGCATCCATCAGCGGCGCCCGGTTGCCGTTGAAATCGGGCAGCACGTCCAGCCCGGCGCCCAGCGCCGGGCCGGGCCGGGCCAGCAACTCGGCGATCCGCGCCAGCACCGCCGCGTGATCGGGCCGCGCGGCGCCGGTTGTCGGCCACAGGTCCAGCACCCATTCCAGCGCCGCCCCGGCGGCGGATTGCCCGCCCTCGCTGGTCCAGCGCCCGGGCAGCACGGTGGCGGGCGTCGGCCCCCAGATGCCGCGGGCAAAGACCGGCTGCGGGCTGACCGCCATCAGGCAGGTCGAGGTTCCGGCGATCAGCGTCAGCCACGACCGCGCGCCGCCCTGCTGCAGGCCGATGGTGCCCAGCGCCCCGGCATAGGCGTCGATCATCCCGGCGGCGACCGGAATGCCGGGGGCGAGGCCCAGATCGGCGGCGGCGCCCGGCGTCAGATACCCGACCGGCTGGCCCACCGGCGTGACGGGGCCGGGCAGCGGCAGGTCGGCCAGCCCGACCGCCGCCAGAAACCCGCCTTGCCAGCCGCCCGCGCCGGGCAGATAGGCCCATTTCGCCGCCAGCGAACAGGCCGAGGCCGCGTCGCTGCCGGTCGCGCGCTGGGTCAGATGGTCGGCCAGATCGCGCGCCGATCCCAGCCGCGCCCAGAGATCCGGGCGCTGGCGTTTGAGCCACATCAGCTTGGGCGTCTGCATCTCGGGCGACATGGCGCCGCCCAGATGGTCGATCAGCCGGTGGCCGGTGGCGGTGCAATCCCGCGCCTCGGCCTCGGCGCGGTGGTCGTACCAGGCGATGGTGTCGCGCCCGGCGCCGCCCAGCCGCAGTGGCGCGCCGTCGCGGTCGCGCAGCACCAGCGAACAGGTCGCATCGAACCCCAGCGCCGCCACCGCCGCCGGGGCCACCCCGGCTCCGGCCAGCGCGGCGCGCGTCGCCGTGCCCACCGCCTGCCAGATCAGGCCCGATTCGTATTCCGCCTGCCGCCCCGGCCCGTCGAACACCGGGAATTCGGCCACCGCGCGGGCCAGCATCACCCCGTCGGGATCAAAGATCCCGGCGCGGGCGCTGCGCGTCCCGACATCCACGGCGCAAAGATACGGCCCCATTCCCCCCACCTTCAGGCGGCGCCTCCGAACAACCGGGGCAGTTCCGCCATATCCGCGATGATGGCGAAGGGCGCGGGATTTTCAACCGCCTGGCGCAGATTGGCCGGGCCCGCATGGGCGCCGCCGACAAACGCCACCGCCCGCATCCCCGCCGCCCGCGCCGCCGCCAGCCCGGCCGGGCTGTCCTCGACCACCAGGCAATCGGCCGGGTCCACCCCCATGCGCCGCGCCGCCAGCAGGAACAGATCGGGCGCGGGCTTGCCGTTTTCCACCATGGTCGCGCTGAACAGATGCGGCTCGAACAGGCCCAGCAGGCCGGTGACGCGCAGCGAATGGGCGATGCGGTCGGGCTGGCTGGACGAGGCGACGCAGACCCGCGTGCCCAGCCCCGCCACCGCCTCGGCAATGCCGGGGATCGGCTGCAACCCGGCCTCGAACCGCTGGCGCAGGCGGCGGCGCATCTCGGCCAGATGGGCATCGGTCAGCACCAGCCCGCGCTCGCGCTTGAGCCAGTCCACGACGCTGCCCAGCGACCGGCCAAGAAAATGCGCATAGCCATCGGCGGGATCGATGGCGCAACCGGCCTCGGCCAGCACCTCGATCATCACCGCCAGCGCGATCGGCTCGCTGTCGACCAGCACCCCGTCGCAATCAAAGATCACCAGGGCCGGGCGCGGGCCGGGGCGCATCTCAATCCTTGTCCAGATAGCGGGCCAGCACCGGGGCGGTGCCCTCGCGCCAGAGCGCGTTCAGCCAATGGGCAAAGCGCGCGGCGAAACCGTCATGCGCCGCCAGATCGCCGTAGATCGCTTCCTGCTCCAGCCAGGCCTGCGGGCGGCGGCGCGCCTGCTGCGCCACCGGCTGCAGCCGGTCCCAGTTCGGATCGTTGGGGGCAATGGCGGCGCCGCTGTCGGTCATCCCGGCACAATAGCGGGCCCAGAGCGCGCATTCCAGCGCCAGCCCGTCATAGCGCCCGCCGCTGCGGATCGCATCGCGCAGGGTGGGGATGATGAACTTGGGCTGCCGGTTCGACCCGTCCAGACAGAGCCTGCGCACCGTGTCGCCGATCTTGGGGTTGGAAAAACGCCGCTCGATCAGATCGGCATAGGCGCCCAGATCGGTGCCCGGTACCGGCGGCACCTGCGGCACGATTTCCCGCTCGGAGATCTTGCGCAGGAAACCGCGGATCAGCGGATGCGCCATCGCCTCGTGCACGAAATGGATGTCCAGCAACCCGGCGGGATAGGCGATCACCGCATGCCCGCCGTTGAGGATGCGCAGCTTCATCAGCTCGAACGGGGCGACATCGGCGACGAATTGCGCGCCGACGGTTTCGAAGGCGGGGCGCCCTTGCGGGAAGTCATCCTCGAGCACCCATTGGGTGAAACCCTCGCAAAACACCGGCCAGCCGTCCTGAACGCCGAAATCCTGCGCCAGCAGGGCGCGTTCGCGGTCGGTGGTGGCGGGGGTGATGCGGTCCACCATGGAATTGGGAAAGGCGACCCGCGCGGCGATCCAGTCGGCGAAAGCGGGGTCCGACAGCCGCGCCAGCCCGCACAGCGCGTTGCGCGTCACCCGGCCGTTATGGGGGATGTTGTCGCAAGACAGCACGGTAAACGGCGCGATCCCCGCCGCCCGCCGCGCCCGCAGCGCGGCGATCATCAGGCCGAACACGGTTTTCGGCGCCCCGGGGCTGGCGGCATCGGCCAGGATCGCCGGATGCGCCGGATCGAACCGGTCCTGCGCATCGAGGAAATACCCGCCCTCGGTGATGGTCAGCGAGACGATGCGGATATCCGCCCGGCTCATGCGGGCGATGGTGGCGGCGCTGTCGCCCGGCTCGATGAAATCGATCATCGAGCCCAGCACCCGGGCCGTCGACCTGTCGGCCTCCTGCTCGACCAGCGTTGTCAGCCAGTCCTGCGCCTGCAGGATCGCCCGGCCCCTGCGCTCGGCGTCGAACACCCCGGCGCCGACCAGCGCCCAGTCGAGGCCCTGACCGGTGGCGAACAGCCGGTCCAGATACATCGCCTGATGCGCCCGGTGAAAATTGCCGACACCGAAATGCAGGATGCCCGCGCTGAGCGCGCTGCGGTCATAGGCGGGGGGCGAAACCTGCGGCGGCAGCGCCGCGAGATTGGCTTGCGACAGCGCGATTGTCATGTCAGCTCATCCAGTTCCCGCCATCGACGTTATACGTCTGGGCGACGATGTAATCGGCCTCGGCCGAGGCGAGAAAGATCGCCATGCCGGTCAGATCCTCGGCCCGTCCCATGCGGCCGTAAGGCACCGCCGCGCCGACCTCGGCCTTTTTCTGGCCCGGCGCCTTGCCCTCGTAGCGGGCAAAGAAGGCATCCACCCCGTCCCAATGCTCGCCGTCCACCACGCCGGGGGCGATGGCGTTGACGTTGATGCCATGGGCGATCAGGTTCAGCCCGGCGCTCTGGGTCAGGCTGATGATCGCCGCCTTGCTGGCGCAATAGACCGCCACCAGCGCCTCGCCGCGCCGCCCGGCCTGGCTGGCCATGTTGAGGATCTTGCCACCGCCGCCGCGGGCGATCATGTGCCGCGCCACCGCCTGCATGGTGAACAGCGTCCCGGCCACATTGACCGCGAACACCCGGTCGAAATCGCGCCGCTCGATGTCGGCGATCGGCGCGGCGGTGAACAGCGCGGCGTTGTTCACCAGAATGTCGATGCGCCCCAGCCGGGCCACCGTTTCGGCCACCGCGGCGTCGATGCTGTCCTGGCGGGTCACATCCATCGCCACCGCCTGCGCGCCGATCTGCGCCGCGGCGGCCTGGGCGCGCGGCAGGTCGATATCGGCGATCATCACCTGCGCCCCCTCGGCGACATAGGCCCGGGCAAAGGCCAGCCCGATGCCGCGCCCGGCGCCGGTGATGAGGGCGGTCTTTCCGTCAAGCCGTGTCATGCGATCCGCAGCCCCTGTGCGTCAAAACGGTGAAGTTGGGCCGGGTCCGGCGTCAGATGGATCGTGTCGCCGTAATGCAGCGACACCTCGCCCCCGGCGCGCACGGTCAGCGGATTGGCGAAACCCGGCACGGTGACATGAAAGAACGTGTCCGATCCCAGATGTTCCGACACCCCCACCGTGCCGGTCCAGTCGCCGCCCTCGGGCGTGATCGCCAGATGCTCGGGCCGGATGCCGATGGTCTCGGCGCCGTGCTTTGCCGCCTCGACCCCGCCGATCAGGTTCATCTTCGGCGAGCCGATGAAGCCCGCGACAAAGACATTGCGCGGTGTGCGGTACAATTCCAGCGGGCTGCCGACCTGCTCGATGCGCCCGGCCTGCAGCACGACGATCTTGTCGGCCATGGTCATCGCCTCGACCTGATCGTGCGTCACATAGATCATCGTCGTCTTGAGCCGCTTGTGCAGTTCGCTGATCTCCAGCCGCATGCCGACCCTGAGCGCCGCGTCGAGGTTCGACAGCGGCTCGTCGAACAGAAAGGCCGAGGGCTCGCGCACGATGGCCCGGCCGATGGCGACGCGCTGGCGCTGCCCGCCCGATAATTGCCCGGGCCGCCGGTCGAGATAGCTGTCGAGATTGAGCACCTTGGCCGCGCCTTCGACCTTGGCGTCGATCTGCGCCTGCGTCATCCCGGCCATTTTCAGCGGAAAGGCGATGTTCTTCCGGACCGACATATGCGGATAGAGCGCATAGCTCTGGAACACCATGGCCAGCCCGCGTTTCGACGGCGACAGCCGCGTGGCATCGGTGCCGTCGATGCGGATTTCGCCGTCGGTCACGTCCTCGAGCCCGGCGATCAGCCGCAAGAGCGTGGATTTCCCGCAACCCGAGGGGCCGACGAAAACCACGAATTCCCCGTTCTCGATGCGCAGGTCCAGCGGCGGAATGACCTCGACATCGCCAAAAGCCTTGCGGACCTTGTCCAGCGTGATGCGTCCCATGTCGATTGTCCTTACTTGACGGCGCCGAAGGTGAGGCCGCGCACGAGTTGTTTCTGGCTGAACCAGCCCAGGATCAGGATCGGCGCGATCGCCATGGTCGAGGCGGCGCTGAGCTTGGCGTAGAACAGCCCTTCGGGGCTGGAATAGCTGGCGATGAAGGCGGTCAGCGGGGCGGCGTTGACCGTGGTGAGGGTCAGCGTCCAGAACGCCTCGTTCCAGGCGAGGATGATGTTCAGCAGGATGGTCGACGCGATGCCGGGAATCGCCATCGGCGTCAGCACATACAGGATTTCCGCCCGCAGCCCGGCGCCGTCCATCCGCGCCGCTTCCAGGATCTCGACCGGGATTTCCTTGAAATAGGTGTAGAGCATCCAGATGATGATCGGCAGGTTGATCATCATCAGGATGAAGATCATCGCCGCTTTCGAATCCAGCAGCCCGGTTTCGATCAGGATCAGCCGGATCGGATACAGCACCCCCACCGCGGGCAGCATCTTGGTGCTGAGCATCCACATCAGCACATCCTTGGTGCGCCGCGCCGGAACAAAGGCCATCGACCAGGCGGCGGGCACGGCGATAAGGATGCCCAGGAAGGTCGATCCCAGGGCCAGCGCCACCGAATTCCACAGATAGCGCAGGTAGTCCGACCGCTCCTGCACCACGGCGTAATTCTCCAGCGTCCAGTCAAAGAACAGGAACACCGGCGGGTCGGAAATCGCCGTGGCCTCGGTCTTGAAGCTGGTGAGGATGGTCCACAGGATCGGGAAAAAGATCGCCAGCCCGATGCCCCAGGCGAGGGCGGTATAGGCGAGCTTGCGGGCGGGGGTGACGGCGCGGGCCATGGCGGTCTCCTTACGCGTCGAGGTTCTTGCCGACGACGCGCATCAGCACGAGGGCGACGATATTGGCGAGGATCACGGCGATGATGCCGCCCGCAGAACCGAGGCCGACATTCTGGCTCTCGATCACCCGCTGATAGACCAGATAGGTCAGCGTCCGGGTGCCGAAGGCGCCGCCGGTGGTGACGTAGATCTCGGCAAAGATCGACAGCAGGAAAATCGTCTGGATCAGCACCACCACGGTGATCGAGCGCGCCAGATGCGGTAGCGTCAGGTGATAGAACCGCGACAGCGGCCCGGCGCCGTCCATTTCGGCGGCCTCCATCTGCTCGCTGTCGAGCGATTGCACCGCGGTCAGCAGGATCAGCGTGGCAAAGGGCAGCCATTGCCAGGACACGATCAGGATGATCGAAAACAGCGGGTACTGGCTGAGCCAGTCGACCGGTTGCAGGCCGACCGCCTCGAATCCATGGGCGAAGAGGCCGTTGACCGGGTTGAGGAACATGTTCTTCCACACCAGCGCCGAGACCGTGGGCATGACAAAGAACGGCGCGATGACCAGAATGCGCACGATCCCCTGACCCCAGATCGGCTGATCCAGCAGGATCGCCAGCAGCACGCCGCCGACCACGGTAATCAGCAGCACACCGCCGACCAGCCGCAAGGTGGTGACAATGCTGTCCACAAACGCCGCGGAATTGACGAAGCGGATGTAATTCCCGAGCCCCTCGCAGCAATCGAAAGTGCCGCGCATCGGCCGGTAATCGAGGGTGGAAAACCACAGCGTCAGGATGAGCGGAACCAGCATCCAGACCAGAAGCAGGAACACGGCCGGGGCCAACATGACGCGCGCCGCGGATCTCGAATGCTGGGTGGCCATGGGGAACCCTCTGACGGTCGGGGAAGGGGGGCGTGCAGCCCCGCAAGGCTGCACGCCATGTCACAGGAGGAGAGAGAGAACCCGGGCAGGCGGTTGGGGCGCCCGCCCGGGGCAACGGCCCCGGGTCAGTAACCCGCGGCTTCCATTTCCTCGGTCGCCAGCTCTTGCGCCTGCGACAGAGCATCCTCGGCCGACATCTGGCCTGCCAGCGCCGCCGAGAAGAGTTGCCCGACCTCGGTGGCGAGGCCCGCGAATTCCGGGATCGCCACGAATTGCACGCCGGTATAGGGCACCGGATCGACCGCCGGGTTGGTCGGATCGGCGGCTTCCATCGAACGCAGGGTCATTTCGGCAAAGGGCGCGGCGGCCAGGTATTCGGGGTTCTGATAGAGCGAGGTGCGCGTGCCCGGCGGGACGTTGGCCCAGCCCTCCTCGCCCGCGACCAGCGCCGCATAGGCCGGGCCGGTGGCCCAGGCGACAAAGGCGCGCGCGCCCTCCGGGGCATCCGACGAGGTCGGGATCGCCAGCGACCAGGCCCAGAGCCAGTTGCCGCGCCGTCCCAGCCCGTTATCGGGCGCCAGGGCAAAGCCGACATCGGCGGCGACCTGGCTGTCGGTCGGGTTGGTCACGAACGAGGCGGCGACGGTCGCATCGATCCACATGCCGCATTTGCCGGTCTGGAACAGCGCGAGGTTCTCGTTGAAACCGTTGTTCGACGCGCCGGGGGGGCCGTAATTGGTCATCAGGTCCAGATAGAAGGCCAGCGTGTTGCCCCAGGCCTCGGTGTCGAACTGCGGGCGCCAGTCCATGTCGAACCAGCGCGCGCCAAAGGAATTGGCCATGGCGCTGAGAAAGGCCATGTTCTCGCCCCAGCCCGCCTTGCCGCGCAGGCAGATGCCGTAAACCTCGGCCTCGCGGTTGGTCATCGCCGCCGCCGCCTCGCGGATGAACTCCCAGGTCGGCGCCTCGGGCATTTCCAGCCCGGCCGCCGCCATCAGGTCGGTGCGATACATCACCATCGAGCTTTCGCCATAGAAGGGCGAGGCATAGAGATGCCCGTCCACCGTCAGTCCGCCGCGCACGGCGGGCAGCAGGTCGTCGATGTTGTAATCGGCGCCCAGATCGTCGAGCGGCTGCAGCCAGCCCAACTCGCCCCAGATCGGCACTTCGTAGGTGCCGATGGTGATGACGTCATACTGCCCGCCGTTGGTGGCGATGTCGGTGGTCACGTTCTGGCGCAGGACGTTCTCTTCCAGCGTCACCCATTCGACGGTGATGTCGGGGTGCTGGGCGGTGAAATGGCTGGTCAGGCGCTGCATGCGGATCATGTCGCCGTTGTTCACGGTGGCGATGGTGATCGTCTCGGCCTGGGCCGCCAGCGCAAAGGCGGCAGCCGTCAGCGCCGTCGCGCCCATCAGGGCGCGCAGGGTTCTGGTCATGGTATTCCTCCCAAGTGAGCAAATGCTAAGCTCTTGGGCAATTTCCCACATTGGTAGCGGAAACGTCAACAGAATTCTTCACCCCGCGCGCGACGGGTCGCGGCGGGGGTGCCAAAGCTCTGGAATTGTTGTGGAAAGACGGTCGCGTCAGGCCGTTAGCGCCAACGCCGTATCCTCGTCCGTGACCAGCCCGCTGATCAATCCGCCGGTCAGCGCCGCTCGAATCGCCGGAATCTTGTCGGGGCCATGCGCGGCGGCGATGGTCGGGCCGGGCGGGGCCGGGGTCAGCAGCGCCGAGCTGACGCGCCCGTTGATCGGATCATCGACCAGCCGCCCGGCGGCATCAAAGACATAGCCGATGATCTCGCCCACCGCGCCCTTGGCGCGCAGCCGCTGCTGATCGGCCAGGGTGATGAACCCGTCGATGACCAGCGGCGCCGTCTGCGTCATGGTGCCGATGCCCAGGAACCGCACATGGGTCCGCGCCGCCAGATCGCGGGTCGCGGCCAGGGTCTTTTGCCCCAGCAGGGCCTCGCGTTCCTCGGCGCTGGCGGCGATCACCGGCAGCGGCACGGGAAAGGTGCGGGCGCTGATCTTGTCGGCGATGGTGAACAGCACGTTGTAATAGGCGGTCGAGCCATCGGGCGAGATATTGCCGGTCAACGAGACGATCTTGTGCTGCGCGCAATCGAGATGCGGCAGATGTTCCACCGCCGCACGCAGCGTGCGCCCGGTGCCCAGCCCCACCACCAGCGGTTCGGGCTGCGTCAGCCAGCGTTCCAGCAGATCGCCCGTCGCCTGCGACACCGCCAGCCCGGAACTGGCCACGCTGTCGAGCGAGGGCACCACCTCGCAAAGCTGCAGGCCGTAGCGGTCCTGCATCTTTTGCGCCAGTTCCATGCAGCGGGCGATCGGATGGTCGATGCGCACCTTGACCAGCCCCGCCGCCAGCGCCTGCGACACCAGCCTTTGCGCCGACTGGCGCGAGATACCCATGAGCGCGGCGATCTCGTCCTGCTTGCAGCCGCCGATATAGGCCAGCCAGGCCGCCCGCGCCGCGTCGTCGTGTTTGCGTTCCGCCGAAGTCATCCACCGACCCTTGCTGCCCCGCCGCATGGTGGGGTGCCGCCGCGCGTTTGGCAAGGCTTTGCCCCCCGTGGACAAGCCGGGGCGCTTGTGCGCATTGTTTGCTTCAGCAAGGGAGTGCACCGATGTCCGATCTGCCCAGGAACCATTTCAAACACGCGCTGGCGGCCATGCAGCTTCAGCGTGGCCTCTGGTGCCAGATCGGCGATTCGCTGGCGGCCGAGATGATGGCCGGCGCGGGCTATGACTGGATGCTGTTCGATACCGAACATTCGGCGCTGGACCCGGCCAGCGTGCTGCCGCTGATGCAGGCGGCGGCACCCTATCCGGTATCGGTGATCGTGCGGCCGCCCTCGCTGGATGTGGCGGTCATCAAGAAGCTGCTCGATCTGGGCGCGCGGACGATTCTGGTGCCGATGGTGCAGAACGCGCAGGAGGCGGCGCTGGCCGTCGCCGCCGTGCGCTATCCGCCGCGCGGCATCCGCGGCGTGGCAGGGGCGACGCGGGCGGCGGGCTTTGGCCGCATCCCCGGCTATCACAAGCACGCCCATGAAGAGACCTGCCTGCTGGTGCAGGTCGAAACCGTCGAGGCCGTGGCCGAGATCGAGGCGATTGCCGCGCTCGAAGGGGTGGACGGCATCTTTGTCGGCCCCGCCGATCTGGCCGCCAGCCTCGGCTATCCCGGCGAGACCGGGCATCCCGTCGTCGTCGCCGCCGTGCTCGATGCCATCCGCCGCATCCGCGCCGCGGGCAAGGCGCCGGGGGTGCTGGCCATCGACCCGGCGCTGTATGATGCCGCGATCGAGGCCGGGGCGGTGTTCGTGTCGAAAACCCTCGATCTGGTGGCGCTGCGCCGGGCGATCAGCCTCTAGCCAGAAACGCGGCGGTGGCGGCGCGCACATGGGCCAGCACCGCGGCGCTGCCCGCGGCCTGTGCCCGTGCCGCCATCGGCACCTCCAGCCCTAGCGGCACGCCGGGCGGCAGCGCCGCCAGAAACGCCTGCAGGTCGATCTGCCCCTCGCCGGGCGCCAGCCGCTCGGCGCGGGCGGCCTGCAGCAGGTCGTCGGTCGAATAGGGCGGATGCACCGGCGCGTCGCACAGATGGGCAAAGGGCAGCCGCGCCGGGGGCAGGGCGCGCAGATCGTCCCAGCGGCTGCCGGACCGGTCCATATGCAGCGCATCGGCCAGAAGGCCCGCGCCGGTGCCCTCGGTCACGCGGATCGCCGTGGCGAGATCGGGCACCACGGTCCAGGGAAAGAACTCCAGCACCGTGCCGATGCCGCGCCGCGCCGCGCGTTCGGCCAGATCGGCCAGCGTGGCGGCCAGCCGGGGCAGATCGTCGTCATAGGGCGCGGCGATCACCTGACGCGCGCCCAGGGCGGCGCCGGTATCCAGCATCGGTTCCAGGCTCGCCGGGTCCAGATCGGCGGTGATCTTGACGAATTCGATGTCATGCACCGAAAGCCCGGTGGCCCGCAGCGCCGCCTGCGTCGCGCGCAATTGCACCGGATCGTCCATCAGCGGATAGCCCGGCGTCGTTGGCGTGACGGCGATCAGCCGCAGCCCGACGGCATCGAAACCGGCGGCGGCAGCGGCCTCGACAAAGGCGGGCGGCGCCAGATCAAGCGCGGTCAGATGCGCGGCGGACAGCAGGTGTTTCATGGCATGGCTCCTGCCGCGTCCTGTCCGGCGATGAAGCCAAAGGTCATCGCCGGGCCCAGATTGATCCCGCCCGCCGGATAGAACCCGCCGAACACGCTGGCCTGATCGGCCCCCACCGCCCAGAGCCCCGGGATCGGCGCGCCGCCCCGCAGCACCCGCGCGCGGGAATCGGTCGCCAGCCCGGCGAAGGTGCCAAAACTGCCCGGCCCCACCTCGACCGCATAGAACGGCGCCTGACGGATCGGCGCCACATTGGGATTGGGTCGCTGTTCGGGGTCGCCCTGCAGCCGCATATAGGCGCTGGTGCCACGCCCGAACGCGGCATCCTCGCCCCGCGCCGCGCCATCGTTCCACCGCGCCAGAGTTTCCGACAACCCCTTGGGATCAATGCCGCATTCGCGCGCCAGCGCCTCGGGCGTGGCGCCGCGCTTGAGATAACCGGATTTCAGCCAGGGCCCCAAGGGCACCGGCGCCGGGCGCACGATCCCCAGCCCATAGCGGCGCAGGAACCGGTGATCGCACACCAGCCACGAGCGCGCGGGCGCCCCCTCGGGCACCGCCGCCAGCAGCGCGGTGACGTAATCATGATAGCCCAGCCCCTCGTTGCAAAACCGCGCGCCATCGGCCAGCACGCCGATCACCCCCGGCTTGCCGCGGTCGATGATATGCGGGAACACGCCCTCGGCCCCGTCCGGCCAGCGCACCCGCGACACCGGACACAGCGCCGCGGGCTGGGCGAGGTCGGTCCTGACCCGCGCGCCCAGCCCCTCGGCCAGCCGCAACCCGTCGCCCTGCGCCTCGGGCACCGCCAGCGTGCGATGCTCGGCGTCGCGCGGGAAACTGGCGGCGCGGCGGGCGGCATCCTGCGGATAGCCGCCGGTCGCCAGCACCACGCCGACGCGCGCCCGCAGGGTATCCGCGCCGATCATCACGCCATCGACCCGCCCCGCCGTCGCGCTCAGCCCCTGCACCGTGACACCGGTGCGCAGCGTCACCCCCAGATCCAGCGCCGAGCGCAGCAGCCGGGCGATCAGCGCATTGCCGTTGCGCAGATCCATCCCGCGCCCGTGCAGCGCCAGATCGCGGATATGGCGCAGCACGCGGCCGGTGACATGGGCAAAGGCCCGGGCCGAGCGGGTCATGGTCAGGAAAGCCCGCAGATCGGTGCCCGACTGGATCGTCATCCCCTTGAAGCTGGTCTCGCGCAAGGGCTTGCGCAGCAAGGCAATTTCCGCGCCCAGCCGCCGCCCGTCGAACCGGCGCGCGATGACCGAGCGCCCGCCCGTCCCGGCGCCCGGCAGATCGCCATACGTGTCGGGGATCGCCAGCCCGGGGTCGAATTGCAGGGCGGTCTGCGTCTCGAAAAAGTCCACCATGCGCGGCGCCGCTTCCAGAAAGGCATCGACGCGCGCCGCGTCGAAATGGGCGCCCAGCCGCGCCTGCAGATAGGCGCGCGCGGCGCCCGGTGCCTCGGCCACGCCGCAGACCGGGTTGCCCGGCGCCCAGATCCAGCCGCCCGACCAGGCCGAGGTGCCGCCCAGCACCGGCGCCTTGTCCAGCACCAGCACGCGCAATCCCGCCGCCGCCGCCGTCACCGCCGCCGCCATGCCCCCGGCACCCGAGCCGAGGACGATCAGGTCGAATGTCTCGCCTTGGTCCGCCATGGTCCCTCCGTTGCCGGAAATTCACCCGCGGCTGCGATAACGTCAAATGCTTGCATGGCGCGGGGCGTAACCTGATGTTATTCTGCGCGCGGAGGTGCCCCATGCACGACATCACCCTGCGCCAGATCGAGGTCATCCGCGCCGTCATGCTGCGCGGCACGATCAGCGGCGCCGCCGAATTCCTCAATGTCTCGGCCCCCGGCATCAGCCGCCTCATCAAGCATACCGAGGACAGCCTCGGTATCCGCCTGTTCGAACGCCGCGCCGGGCTGTTCGTGCCCTCGGTCGAGGCGGGCAAGGTGTTCGACCAGATCCGCGAGGTGTTCAAGGGGGTCGAGAATCTGCAAAGCTCGATCCATTCGCTGAAAAAGGGCGAGGACGTGGCGCTGGCCTTTGCCTCGGCGCCGTCGATCGCGCAATTCATCGCCGCGCGGGCGATCAAATCGGTGCGCGGGCGCTATCCCGATCTGTTCATCGACCTCAACATCCTGAAAATCGAGGAAACTCTGGATTATCTGCTGCTCGAGCGCGGCGAGTTCGTCGTCATGTCCTCGTTCATCCAGAACCCCGCCGTCGATTGCACCGAACTGGCGCGCGGCCCCATCGTGGTGATCCTGCCCGAGGGGCACCGGCTGACCGCCAAGAACACGGTCAGTGTGCATGACCTGATCGGCGAGCCGCTGATCGGCATCGACCCGGCCGATCCCTATGGCGCGCTGATGGAGGAACCGTTCCGCGCCGCCGGGGTGCCGATGCGCCACGCCATGCGCGGCCGTTTCGCGCAGACGCTGGTGTCGCTCGTGCGTCACGGGCTGGGGGTGGCGGTGATCGACGGCTTTTCCGTGGCCGAGGTCTATATGCCCGGCCTCGTGCGCCGCCCGCTGGCCGATGCCCGCAGCCTGACCATCTATGCGGTGCAAAAACGCGGGCGGATGCTGTCGGGCTTTGCCGATTTCACCATCCAGCAGTTCCGCCGCGAGTTGATGAAGGCGGAAAAGGCGCTGGCCAAGATCGCCATCACCGGCTGAGATTAACATAAAGTTCCGTACCAGTTCAAATTGGTATTTGACGTTATGGCTGACCATCGGGAAACTGGTGCCAGAGGATCAGGCCGCGCGGGCCGTTCCCGTCAGAAGTCTGGGAGGACATCATGCGACATCTCGTATTGGGCGCCGCCGCGGCGCTCTCGCTCGGCGCAGGCGCGGCGCTGGCCCAAAGCTATCCCGCCCGCGAAATCCAGGGCATCATCCAGTGGGGCGCGGGCGGTTCGACCGACACCGTCATGCGCTCGGTCACGCCGCATGCCGAGGCGGCGCTGGGCGGCACCGTGGTCATGCAGAACATGACCGGCGCGGTGGGGGCGATTGCCCTCAACTATGTCGCCGATGCCGAGGCCGACGGCTATACCGTGCTGATGGGCGCCGAAAACCCGATGATCTACCGGGTCATGGGGCTGGGCGAACGCGATTACAGCGAGTTCATTCCGATCAACCTGCTGGCCCGTGGCACGCCGCTGCTGGTCGCCGCCCCCGACGCGCCCTATTCGACCTATGACGAGCTGATGGCCTATATCGAGGCGCATCCGGGCGAGGTGCGCTTTGGCTCGACCGGGCCGGGCGGCCTGCCCTCGGTCGTCACGGCGATGATGCAATCGGTCGAAGGCGGCCTCGATGTGATCTTCGTGCCCTATGACGGCGACGGCCCGGCGCTGACCGCGCTGCAGGGCGGCGCGATCGACGTGATGCCCGCCGTTCTGGGCGCCGCGATCGAGCATGTCCGCGCCGGTACGATGAAGCCGCTGGCGGTGTTCGACACCGAACGCAACACCCATCTGCCGGATGTCCCGGCCGTGACCGAATCGGACGAGGGCTTCAACGCCTATCTGCCCTGGGGCCCGTTCTTTGGCGTGTTCGTGCGCAACGGCACCCCGGACGAGGCCGTGACCGCGCTGACCGCCGCCTATGCCGAGGGCGCGCAGCACGCCGATTTCGTCGCGCTGATGGAGGGCCGTGGCTTTACGCTGATGAACATCTCGGGCGATGAGGCCCGCGATTTCCTCGCCGCCTGGCAATCGACCACCGCCTGGCTGATGCACGAGGCGGGGCTGTCGGTCAACAATCCGGCCGATCTGGGCATCCCGCGCCCGGGCGAATAAGCCCCTGACCGTGGCGCGGGCCCGGCCCGCGCCCCGCTGATCCGGCGCCGCTCTTCGCCCTGAAGGGCGGCGCCTTTTCCTTTCGACACTCAAGCGAGGCCCGCGATGAACGCGACCGACGAGGAATCCGACCGCCAGCGCGAAGGCTCGTCCGACGCCACCCCGGGCGGCATGGCCGATTTCCGCCGCCCCGGCGAACTGGCCTTTGCCGCGTTTCTGCTGATCGCCAGCCTGGTGCTGCTATGGAGCGCCTATGGCATCGCCGGGTTCCGCGCGCTGTCGTCGCCGGGCGCCATTCCCATGGCCACCACCGCCGCCATGGCCCTCACTGCCGGGATCATCGCCTGGCGCACCTGGCGCCAGCCGCGCACGCAGGATGAAACCCTGCGCATCGCCGTATTCCCCAATTCAGTGATCCTGATCGCGCTGATGCTGGTCGCTTACGGTGTGCTGCTGCGGCCGCTGGGCTTCGTGCCGACCTCGGCGCTGTTCCTGTTCATCGCCATCAAGGCGCTGTCGGGCCGCTCGGTCCTGTTCACCGCGCTGGTGACGCTGGGCAGCCTGATCGTCATCTGGCTGGTGTTCCGCATGGTGTTCACCGTGCTGATGCCGCCGGGCATCCTGCCCGAGGCCGAAATCATCCAGTTCCTGCGCAATCTGTTCCGGGGAGATGCCTGATGTCCGCGCTGATGGATTTCCTCACCGTCTTTACCCAGCCGCAACTGCTGCTGCTGGTCGGCATCGGCACGCTGGCCGGGGTCTATGTCGGCGCCATTCCGGGCCTGTCCGTCACCATGGCGGTGTCGATCCTGATCTCGTTCACCTTTTCCTGGGACGTGTATCCGGCGATCTCGCTGATGATCGGCATCTATATGGGCGGGGTTTACGGCGGCTCGCGCACGGCGATCCTGCTCAACATTCCCGGCGCGCCTTCGGCCATCGCCACCGCGCTTGACGGCTATCCCATGGCCCAGCGCGGCGAGGCCGGAACCGCCATCGGCGTCACCACCGTCATGTCGTTCTTTGGCGGCTTTGTCGGCATCATCGTTCTGGCTGTCGCCGCGCCGATGGTCTCGGGCTTTGCCCTGCGGTTCCAGCCGCGCGACTACATGCTGCTGGCGGTGCTGGGCATCCTGCTGGTCGGCTCGTTGTCGTCGGGCTCGCTGCTCAAGGGCATCTTTGCGGGCGCCTTCGGCATCGCCATCGGCGCCGTGGGCATGGACCCGCTGACCTTCACGCCGCGCTTCACCTTCGATCAGCCGATGCTGCGCGGCGGGATCAGCTTTATCGCCGTGATGATCGGCATGTTCGGCGTGTCCGAGGTGCTGCTGCAACTGCACCATGTGAAAACCCCGGCCGTGCGCCAGACCATCAGCCGCATCGTGCCCTCATGGGGGACGATCCGGCGTCACCTGCCGCTGTCGCTGCAAACCTCCAGCATCGGCGTCATCATCGGCGCCCTGCCGGGCACCGGCGGCGATATCGCCGCGCTCATGGCCTATGACCACGCCAAGCGCGTCACCAAGAACCCCGAACGCCCGTTCGGCGAAGGCGCCATCGAGGGGCTGGTGGCGCCCGAATCGGCCAACAACGCCGCCGTGGGCGGGGCCTTCATCCCGATGATGACGCTGGGCATTCCCGGCGACGCGGTAACGGCGATCATGATCGGTGCGCTGTTCATCCACGGGCTGAACCCCGGGCCGATGCTGATGATCGACCACCCCGACATGTTCTGGTTCATCGTCGGCGCGCTGGTTTCGGCCAATTTCTTCATGCTGCTGTTCGGCCTCACCGGCATCCGGCTGTTCGTCAAGATCGTCGAGATCCCGCGCGCCGTGCTGATCCCGTTGATCCTGCTGCTCAGCATCGTCGGCGCCTATGCGGTGAACAATTCGATCACCGATGTCTACTGGATGCTGGGCTTTGGCGTGTTCGGCTATTTCATGCGGCTTTACGGCTATCCGCTGGGGCCGGTGATTCTGGGGGTGATCCTGTCGCGGCTGCTCGATGACAACTGGCGCCGGGCGATCATTTCCGAACGCGAGGATCTGGGCCGCTTCTTTGGCGGCGTGTTCTCCAGCCCGCTGTCCACGGTGCTGCTGCTGAGCGTCGTGCTGATCTTCGTCAGCCAGACGCCGCTCTGGCGCCTGCTGCGCCGCCGCAAGGGCTGAGGCGATGCGCCCCTGCCGCATTGCCGTCGTCGGCGCCGGGGCCATCGGCCGCAAGCATGTCGCCGTGCTGGCGCAGAGCCGGGTCGCGCGGCTGGCGGCGCTGGTCGATCCGGCGCCCGGGGCCGCCGATCTGGCCAGGGCGCAGGGCGTGCCGCATCTGCGCAGCCTGAGCGATCTGCCGCCGGGCATCGACGGCGTCGTTCTGGCGACGCCGACGCAATTGCACCTGCCGCAGGCGCTGGCCTGCCTCGCGCGGGGCCTGCCGCTGCTGGTGGAAAAGCCGGTCACGGCCAGTCTGGCCGAGGCCGAAACCCTGGTCGCCGCCGCTGCGGCCGCCGGGGTGCCGGTGCTGGTCGGGCATCACCGCCGCCACAATCCGCGCATCGCCGCCGCCCGGGCCGCGTTGCAGGCCGGGCGGTTGGGCCGGGTGATCGGCGCGCAGGCCTCGGTGCTGCTGTGCAAGCCCGACAGCTATTTCCTGCCCGACTGGCGCCGCCAGCCCGGCGCCGGGCCGATGCTGACCAACCTGATCCACGAGGTCGATACCCTGCGCCACCTGCTGGGCGAGGTGGCGGGCGTGCAGGCCATGGCCTCGAACGCCATCCGCGGCTTTGCCGTCGAGGACAGCGCCGCGCTGCTGCTGCGCTTCACCTCGGGGGCGCTGGCCACCATCCTCGTCTCGGATGCCGCCGCCGCGCCCTGGAGCTGGGAACTGACCGCCGCCGAGAACGCCGATTACCCGGCCACCGGCCAGTCCTGCCTGACCATCACCGGCACCGAGGCATCGCTGGAACTGCCCGGCCTGCGCCTCTGGCGCCCCGATGGCCCGGCAAGCTGGCACACGCCGATGACCTGCGAAACCCTGCCCGTGACCGATGCCGACCCGCTGGGGCGCCAGATCGACCATTTCGCCGCGGTGATCCGCGGCGAGGCCGCGCCGCTGGTGCGCGCCGCCGATGCCGCCCGCTCGCTGGCGGTGGTCGAGGCGCTGCTGCGCGCGGCGCAATCCTCTGATGTCGAAAGGATTTCCGCATGACCGCCGCGCTCCGCCTCGGCCTGATCGGCGACAATATCGCCGCCTCGCGCTCGCCGCGGCTGCACCGTCTGGCCGGGGCGCAGAACGGCGTCGAGGTGGTCTATGACCGGCTGGTGCCGCGCGAACTGGGCGAGGATTTCGAAAGCCTGCTCGCCGCGCTGCCTGCCCGGGGCTACCGTGGCACCAATGTCACCTATCCCTACAAGGAACGCGCGGCCCGGCGGGTGCAGATCGACGATCCGCTGGTGCGGGCGATTGGCGCGGTGAATACGGTGATCTTTGGCCCCGGGGGCCCGCGCGGCTTCAACACCGATCATAGCGGCTTTATCGCTGCCTACCGACAGGTGCGCGGGCAGGCGGCGCCGGGGCCGACGCTGATGATCGGCACCGGCGGGGTGGGGCGGGCGGTGGCCTTTGGCCTGATCGCGCTGGGCGCCCCGGCGCTGCGGCTGGCAGACCGCGACCGCGCCAAGGCCGAATCGCTGGCCGCCGACCTGCGCGCCGCGCGGCCGGGGCTGGCGGTCAGCGTGCATGATGACCCGGTGATCGGCGCGCAGGGCGCCTCGGGCCTGGTCAATTGCACGCCGCTGGGCATGGTCGGCCACCCCGGCACGCCGCTGCCCAAAGCCGCCATGACCGGCGCCGACTGGGCCTTTGACGCGGTCTATACCCCGGCCGATACGCAGTTTCTGCAGGATGCCGCCGCGGCGGGCCTTGCGATCATTTCCGGCTGGGAGCTGTTCTTCTTTCAGGGCGTCCATGCCTGGACGCTGTTTTCCAACCTGTCGCTGCGCGCCGACGATCTGCGCCGCGATCTTTTGACCGAGGGCTGACATGACACCCGCCATCGCCACCGTTTCCGTCCCCGGCACCCTGCGCGACAAGCTGGCGGCCATCGCCGGGGCCGGGTTCAAGGGGGTCGAGATCTTCGAGCAGGATCTGATCGCCCATGACGGCGGCCCGCGCGAGGTGGGGGCGATGGTGCGCGACCACGGGCTGGAGATCGTGCTGTTCCAGCCGTTCCGCGATTTCGAGGGCCTGCCCGAACCGCTGCGCCGCCGCGCCTTTGCCCGGGCCGAACGCAAATTCGACCTGATGGCCGAGCTGGGCACCCGCGACGTGCTGTTCTGCTCGTCGGTGCATCCCGAATCGCTGGGCGGCATCGACCGCATGGCCGAGGATTTCGCCCGCCTGGGCGAGATCGCCGCCCCGCGCGGCCTGCGCGTCGGCTATGAGGCGCTGGCCTGGGGCAAGCATGTCAACGACCACCGCGACGCCTGGGAGGTGGTGCGCCGCGCCGATCACCCGAATATCGGCCTGATCCTCGACAGTTTTCATACCCTCGCGCGCAAGATCGACCCCGACACGATCCGCCGCATTCCCGGCGACCGGATCTTTTTCGTCCAGCTCGCCGACGCGCCGCGCATCGACATGGACCTGCTCTATTGGTCGCGCCACTTTCGCAACATGCCGGGCGAGGGGGATCTGGATGTCACCGGCTTCATGCGGGCGGTGGCGGCGACCGGCTATCAGGGGCCGGTCAGTCTGGAGATCTTCAACGACCAGTTCCGCGGCGGCAGCCCGCGCGGCGTGGCGCAGGATGGCTATCGCTCGGTCATGGCGCTGATGGACGATGTGCGCCGCGCCGAACCTTCGGTGGCGATGCAGATCCCCGCCATGCCGCAGCGCGCCCGGGTGGCGGGTGTCGATTTTCTGGAATTCGCCGCGCGCGGCGCCGATGCCGAACGGCTGGAAACCCAGTTCGCCGCGCTGGGCTTTGCCGCCGTCGCCCGCCACCGCAGCCGCGACCTGACGCTGTGGCAGCAGGGCGAGATCCGACTGCTCATCAACCGCTCGCGCGGCGATTTCGCCGGATCGGCCTATGCCGCCCACGGCGCCAGCGTCTGCGACATCGGCCTGCATGTCGATGATGCCGCCGCCTGCGCCCGCCGCGCCGCGGCGCTGGGCTCGCCCGCCTATGACCAGCCGCGCAGCGCCGGGGAACTGGCGATCCCGGCGATCCGCGGCCTGGGCGGCAGCCTGTTGCATTTCCTCGACACGCCCAGCGGGCTGGGCGAGGTCTGGTCGGTCGAATTCGAACCGCTGGACGCGGCGCCGCAGGGCGCCGGGCTGACCCGCATCGACCATATCGCCCAGACCATGAGCTATGACGCCATGCTGAGCTGGTCGCTGTTCTACGAATCGCTGTTCGCGCTGCACCGCACGCCGATGGTCGATGTGATCGACCCCGACGGCCTGGTGCGCAGTCAGGCCATCGCCGCGCCGGACGGCGCGTTTCGCGTCACCCTGAACGGTGCCGAGACCCGCCGCACGCTGGCCGGCAATTTCGTCGCCGAAAGCTTTGGCGCCGCCGTGCAGCACGTCGCCTTTGCCAGCGACGACCTCTTTGCCACCGCCGAGCGCCTGCAGGCGCTGGGCTTTGCCGCGCTGCCGATCGGCGCCAATTATTATGACGACCTCGCTGCCCGCTTCGAAATCGCCCCCGAACGGTTGGCGCGGATGCAGGCCGCCAGCATCCTCTATGACGAGGATGCCTCGGGCGCCTTCCTGCAACTCTATTCCCGCCCGTTCGAGGGGGGGATGTTCTTCGAGGTGATCCAGCGGTTGGGCGCCTATGACGGCTACGGCGCCCCCAACGCGCCGTTCCGCATCGCCGCGCAAAAGCGCCATCTGCGCAACGCCGCCGTGCCCCGCGCCTGAGTCAGGCGAAGATCAGCCAGACAAGGCCGATCAGCAGCGGCTGGTGGATCAGATAGATCGCCAGCGAATGACGCCCGGCAAAGGCCAGCCCCGCCGCCAGCCGCCCCGGCTGGCGCGGCCGGGGCATCGCCTGCGCCAGCCCCAGCCGCGCCGCCGCCATGCCCAGCAGGAACGGCCCGAACCAGGGGAACACCGGCTCCAGATCCATGCTCAGCGGTTGTGGGCGCGCGAAACCGATCCAGGCCAGCGCCCGCGGGCTGAAGGCAGGCGAGCCGATCAGATAGGGCAGCGCCCAGACCGCCACCCCCGCCGCCACCAGCAGCCAGACCGGCGCCCGCAGGAAGGCCAGCCCCAGCAGCCGCGCCACGGCGATCAGATGCAGGATGCCAAAGAACACCCAGGCCTGCGGCACCGCCACCAGCGTCGCCGCCGTCACCGCCAGCGCCGCCAGCGCCACCAGCCCGGTGCCGCGCAGAAAGCTGCGCCAGCGGAGGCCGTCGTGACTGGCCAGCACCAGGCTGACCCCGGCCAGAAACACGAAACTGCCCGCCACCGTGCGGGCAAAGATCATCCAGAACGGCTGCAACACCGTCCCCGGCGCGATGGCGCCGACCATCTCCAGATCGACGGTGAAATGGAAAATCGCCATGCCGATCAGGGCGATACCCCGGACGATGTCGATCCCCGGCAGGCGGGTACGGGGCGCGGTCACGGGCGGCAGGGCAGGGGCTTGATCCACGGCGATCCTCGGTCGGCAGGGCTGCCGGTCAGTCTAGCCCGCGCCCGTGAAATTGCGACCCCGGAACCGAAGCCACAGCCCGAAAGCCTGAAAAGGGGGGAGAAGGTGGTACAGCCTCCCCGGCTCGAACGGGGGACCCCCAGATCCACAATCTGGTGCTCTAACCAACTGAGCTAAGGCTGCACACGGGGGCCGTTTAGCCGCCCGGCGGATCATTTGCAAGGGGGCAATCGCCTAGAGATCGCGTTCCCAGGTCTGCGCCACCACGTCCTGCCCGAACGAGCGTTTCGCCTCGCTGGCGACCAGCGCAAAGCCGTTGCGCGCGTAAAGCCGCCCGGCGGCGCGGTGGCTTTCATGCGTCCAGAGCCGCATGCGGCCATAGCCCGCGCCCCGCGCGAAATCCAGCGCATGCTCCAGCAGCCGCTGCGCCAGCCCGGTGCCGCGCGCCGCCGGTTCCAGCAGCACCAGCCGCAGCTTGGCGGTCTGCGCATCCTCCTCGACGACAAAGATCGACCCCAGCCGCTGGTCCCCGCGCCAGGCGATCCAGCCCGCCTCGCGCCCCTCGAGTCGCTGCGCCAGAAACTCGGCGACGATCCCGGCCACCAGCCGCGGGAAACTCTCGTCGAAGCCTTCCTCGGCGGCGTAAAGCGCACCGTGACGCGCGACCAGCCAGTCGGCATCCTCGGGCTGAAACGGGTGCAGGGCGATGGCATCCATGCGCGCAGGCTGCGGCGGCCCGGGCGTGCTGTCAAGCTTGCACCAGGGGACCGGGCGCGCTAGGCAACCCGCAGCACAACAGGGGGCCATCATGGGCATCGACAAGCAAAGCGACATCGCCGCCAACCTGCAGATCGGACCGACATCGCTGGGCATGGTGCGGATCTATGTCGAGGCCGAGGGCATGGAACTGCCGCTCGATTTCGATCCCGAGGAAGCCGAGGAAATCGCCGAGGAACTGCGCGCCGCTGCCGAAGCCGCGCGCGCCATGGGCGAGGGGGCCAAACCGGGCAAGGGGAAACCGGGGAAGGGTAAACGCTGACGCGCGGTGAGAGACCGGACACGACCCAGACGGGAATCGTTGCGGCTGCTTCCTTCCGGACCTGACCGGGTTGGCGAAACGCCTGCCCGCGCCGATCTCTCACGGGTCATCTATGCAAGGCCGCGCCGCTTTGCAAGCCTGCATCCGCAGCATCCCGGCCGAGTTGCCAGCGCGCCGCGATCTGCGATACTGGCGCGTCCCGCCCCCGGAGCCCAGACGCCAGCATCATGAGCAAACGCGGCTATCATCACGGCAATCTGCGTCAGGCCCTGGTCGAGGCGGCGCTGGATCTGATCGCCGAAAAGGGCCCGACCGGCTTTACCATGGCCGAGGCGGCGAAACGCGCCGATGTCTCGGCCGCGGCGCCCTACCGGCATTTTTCCGGCCGCGAGGATCTGATCGCCGAAATCGCCACCCAGGGGTTCGAGCTGTTCGCCGATGTGCTCGATTACGCCTATAACGATGGCAAGCCCTCGCCGCTGGCCGCCTTTGAATCGGTCGGCCGCGCCTATCTCGCCTTTGCCCGCAAATACCCCGGCCATTATATGGCGATGTTCGAATCGGGCATCGCCCCGGGGCAGACGCCCGATCTGGCCCGCGCGTCCGAGCGCGCCAACCGGGTGCTGATCCGCGCCGCCGATGCGCTCTCGGTGCGCATTCCCGCCGACCGCCGCCCGCCCGCGGCGATGTTCTCGGCGCATATCACCGCGCTCAGCCACGGAATCGTCGAACTCTACGCCCGCGGCAAACCCGGCGCGCGTACCCCCTTCACCCCCGAAGAACTGCTCGAGGCCGGCATCGGCATCTATCTGCGCGGCCTGGGGCTGATCGACCGCGACTGAGCGGCGGCCGAACTTTTTTCCGCAACTTTGCCGGACGACCCTTGAACGAGAGCTTGCGCTGCCCACCTATGTAAATGTAAATAACATTAACACTACAGCAACGCAGCAACACAAGGAGACCCTGCAATGACCGCTATCGCCACCTGGCCGGGACGGGCCGAAAACTGGCTCGATGACCGGGGCAAAGGCGCCTGGATCGCCGCCATGGTGCTCGGCTTCATCGTCTTCTGGCCGATCGGCCTCGCCCTTCTCGCTTACATGATCTGGGGAAAACAGATGTTCGGAAAATCCTGCAACAGCAACCGCTCGCGCCACCATCGCCACGCCTGGGCCATGCACGCCCCCTCGGGCAACGCCGCCTTCGACGCCTACAAGTCGGACATGCTCAAGCGGCTGGAAGAGGAACAATCGGCGTTCTCGGATTTCCTGCGCCGCCTGCGTGAGGCCAAGGACAAGGCCGAGTTCGACCAGTTCATGGACGACCGCGCCCGCCGCCGCGCCGACGAGGCCCGCCCGGTCGAACCCTCGATGTGACGCCGGGCCGGGGCGGACCGGGGGGCTGCTCGCCCCCCGGACCCCCTCGCCAAAGGGGACCCACGGGCCCCCTTTGGAAACCCCCGTGGATATTTGTGGCGCAAAGTTGGGCGGGCCGTTCGCCGCAACTTTGCGCCTTAAATATCCTCAGGGGGGTGAATTTGCGGCACGCAAAGAGGGGGGCGCGAGCGCGCCCCTTTTCCGGTGCCGCCTAGGCCGGTTCGGCGCGGCGGAACACCGGTTCCATCCCGGCCAGCTCCGGCGCGGGCAGGTGGCATTTGATCTGGTGTCCGGCGCCCAGGTCGCGCATCGGCGGCATCTCGGTGTCGCACAGATTGCCCGGCACCTGGGTTTTCCAGCGGCAGCGGGTCTGGAACGGGCAGCCCGGTGGCGGGTTGACGGCCGAGGGAATATCGCCGTCCAGCACGATGCGTTTCTTGACGATCTTGGTGTCGGCGATCGGCACCGCCGAGAGCAGCGCCTCGGTATAGGGGTGATAGGGCGGGGCAAAGACCTGATCGGTGGTGCCCAGTTCCACCACATGGCCAAGATACATCACCAGCACCCGGTCGCTGAGATAGCGCACGATGCTCAGGTCATGCGAGATGAACAGCAGTGTCGTGCCGTTCTTGCGCTGGATGTCCATCAGCAATTCCGTCACCGCCGCCTGCACCGACACGTCCAGCGCCGAGACCGGTTCATCGGCGATCACCACCTTGGCGTTGCCGGCAAAGGCGCGGGCGATGCCGACCCGCTGCTTCTGCCCGCCGGAAAGCTGGCGCGGCATCCGGGTAGCGAATTCGCGCGGCAGTTTCACCAGATCCAGCAATTCCAGCATCCGCTCGCGGCGCGCGGCGTCGCTGTCGCCGACGCCAAAGATCTCCAGCGCGCGGATGATCTGGCGGCCGACGGTCATCGACGGGTTCAGCGTGTCGAACGGGTTCTGGAACACCATCTGCAGCGACGAGACGGTATCGGTGTTGCGCGCCTGGATCGGTGTCGATTGCACGTTCTCGTCGAACAGCATGATGTTGCCCGCCGTCGCGGTTTCCAGCCCCATCAGCACCTTGGCAAAGGTCGATTTCCCGCAGCCCGATTCGCCGACGATGGCCAGCGTCTCGCCCTCGCGCGCGTCGAAGCTGAGGGTCTCGTTGGCCTTGACCACCTTGGTATCGCCGCCCGAGAACAGCGACGAGGCCGAGACCTCGTAATATTTGCGCACATCGTCCATGCGCAGCACCACCTCGCCGATGGCGCCCTTCTGGTGCTGCTTGCCCGCCGCCAGCGGCGCGTCCCAGTCGATCTCGTCAAAGCGCAGGCAGCGGCTGTCGTGGCGGTTGTCGCCGCCGACCGGGGCCATGGCGATCTCGGTGGCATCGCAGCGCCCGGCGGTGAAGTAATCGCAGCGCGGGCCGAAATTGCAGCCGGCCGGGCGTTCGTGCGGCAGCGGGAAATTGCCGGGAATCGCGCGCAGCGGGCGCTCGGTCTTGTCGGCGCCCGGCAGCGGGATCGAGCGGAACAGCGCCTGCGTATAGGGGTGGCGCATGCGGTCGAACACATCCTTGATGTCGCCGGTTTCCACCGCCTCGCCGGAATACATCACCGTGATCCGGTCGCAGACCTCCATCACCAGACCGAGGTTATGCGAGATGAACAGCATCGACGTGCCGTATTTCGACGCCAGATCGCCGACCAGATCGACGATCCCGGCCTCGACCGTCACATCCAGCGCCGTGGTCGGCTCATCGAGGATCAACAGCGCCGGTTTCGACATCAGCGCCATGGCGATGACGATGCGCTGCTGCTGGCCGCCCGAAAGCTGGTGCGGATAGGCGTTCAGGATGCGGTCGGGATCGGGCAGGCGCACATCGGCGACCAGTTGGCGCGCCAGCGCCCAGGCCTCGGCCTTGGCCATGCCCTCGTGGATCATCGGCACTTCGGCCAGTTGCGCGCCGATCTTCATCGCCGGGTTCAGCGAGGCCATGGGTTCCTGATAGATCATGGCGATTTCCGAGCCGCGCAGGCTGCGCAGCTCTTCCTGGCCCATGTTGGTCAGGTCGCGGCCCTTGAAGCGGATGCTGCCGCCGACGATGCGGCCGTTGACGCCCAGATCGCGCATCACCGCCAGCGCCACGGTGGATTTGCCGCAGCCGGATTCGCCGACGAGGCCCATCGCCTCGCCCGCCATGACCCGGCAGGAGAAATCCATCACCGCCGGAATTTCCCGCAGCCGGGTGAAGAAGCTGATCGAGAGGTTCTCGATCTCGAGGATGGGCTGATCGGGGGTCCAGTCGGTCATGGCGGGCGCTCCTTCAGCGGGGGGACGGCGTGGCAGGCCGGAATGCCGCGGTGGAACCCGCTGCCGCATGCCGCGTTGTCTTGGCGAGAAAGCAAACAGCATCAACCGGAGACCGAACCATGCCGATCATCCTCTGGCTTCTGGGCGTCCCGCTCAGCGCGATCATCATCCTGTTCCTGCTCGGGGCGTTCTGACGGGGCATCATCAATCCTTCAGGCTTTCTTCGCGCAGCCCGTCCGCCAGCAGGTTGAGGCCCAGCACCAGGCTCATCAGCGACAGGGCGGGCACCAGGGCGGGATGCGGATAGACGGTCAGCAACCGGCGGCCCTGATTGATGGTCGATCCCCAGTCAGGGCTTTCGGGGCTGACGCCCAGCCCGAAAAAGCCCAGCGTTCCCAAAAGGATCGTCGTATAGCCGATCCGCAGGCAGAAATCGACGATCAGCGGGCCGCGCGCGTTGGGCAGGATTTCCCACAGCATGATGTACCAGCGGCCCTCGCCCCGCGTCTGGGCGGCGGCGACATAATCGCGGGTCTTGATGTCCAGCGTGATGCCGCGCACGATCCGGAACACGGTGGGCGCGTTGACGAAAACCACGGCGACGAACACGTTCAGCAGATTGGGCGACATCGACCACAGGCCCAGCGGATCTGCGTTGAACACCAGCCCGGCATAGGCCCAGGCCCCCACCACCAGCACCCCCCCGACATAGAGGTTGCGCTTGGCGGGCCGGGTGAAGAACCGCGCGTTCAGCAGGATGGTGATGAACAGGATCGGCGCCAGAAACAGGATGCCCGACATGACCAGCGGGATCGGCGTGTCCTGAATCTCGGGCGCGACCAGCAGGAAGAACAGCAAGATGACCGGGAAGGCCAGCACGAGGTTGGCGAGGAAGGTCAGCGCCGTATCCAGCTTGCCGCCGACATAGCCCGCGGGCAGGCCCAGCAGGATGCCGATCATGAACGAGATCATCGCCGCGAAGGGGGCAATGCGCAGCACCTCGCGCGCGCCCATCACCATGCGCGAGAACACATCCCGCGCCAGCCCGTCGCCGCCCAGCAGGTAATAGGGATAGCGGTCGCCCGGGCTGGGCAGTGCCGTGCCGGGCATGACGTTGCGCATCTGGCTGACCTGCGACAGCGCGTCGTGGGTCACGATGAAATCGGCAAAGATCGCCGTGAACAGCCAGAACATGACGATGCCAAAGCCGATCATGCCGACGGTCGAATCAAAGAGTTTGCCATACAGCCCCAGCCGCCGCTTGAAGCGGATCGACAGGCCATAGGTGACGACCAGCGCAATCCAGACCGGCAGCAATTGCTGCGCGAGGCGGGCGAGGAGTTCGAACCAGCTCAGGGGCTCCATCGGCGGGTCTCTCCTTACGAAATCCGGATGCGGGGATTGAGATAGACATAGCCGACGTCAGAGATCAGTTGCGTGACCAGCACCACCGCCACCGCCACCACCGACGACGCCAGCAGCAGTTCGATGTCGTTGTTGACGGCGGCCTCATAGAGCGACCAGCCGAACCCAGTATAGCTGAACAGCACCTCGGAAATCACCACGCCGTTCAGCAGCCAGGGGATCTGCAGCATGATGACGGTGAAGGGGGCGATCAGCGCATTTCTCAGCGCGTGCTGCAGCACGATCTTGCCAAAGCTGACACCCTTCAGCCGGGCGGTGCGGATATATTGCTGGGTCATCACCTCGGTCATCGAGGCGCGGGTGATGCGGGCGACATAGCCCATGCCATAGAGCGCGATGGTCAGCACCGGCAGGGTGAAGTTGGACAGCGTGATGTCCTCGAGCGCCGAGCGGGCGTTGCCCTGAAACAGCACCGGCCCGTCGATCCAGCCCCAGGACACCAGCAGCGGCGACAGTCCTACGGTGGACGAGGCCAGCAGCGCGATGAACAGCACGCCCGACACATATTCCGGCGTCGCGGTCGAGGCGATGGCGACGGTCGACAGGGCGCGGTCGGTGCGCGAGCCCTCGCGCATCCCGGCCAGCACGCCGATAATCAGCGCCATCGGCACCATGACGATCAGCACCCACATCATCAGCAGGCCGGTGGCGCCCAGCCGGGCGCCGATCACCTCGTCCACCGGGGCGCGGAAGCGGGTGGAAAAGCCCCAGTCGCCCTGCAGGATGCCGCAGCGCGTGCCTGCGGCCTCGGGGTCATCGGCCCGTTCGACGCAGCGCCCGGCGACCGATCCATCGGCCTCGACGCGCACCCAGCCCGGCAGAACCCCCAGCCATTCGCCGTATCGCTGCGTCATCGGCAGGTCATAGCCATGCTCGTGCAGCCACGAGGCGACCTCGGCATCGGTCAGGCGGCCACCGGCCTCGGTCTTGGCCAGGGTGGTCAGCTTGGCGGGCAGGTTGGTCAGGGCAAAGACCACAAAGGTCAGACACAGCGCCGTAATCAGCATCAATCCGATGCGCCGGAACAGGAAAAGCAGCATGGCGGCTCCGTGGGCTGGGCGACGGGATGCGCAAGAACGCCCCCTCGGCCGTCAGGACGAGAGGCCCGGTCGGACCTTGGCGGGAGAGGGGCACAACAAGGGCTGCGGGGCACAAAGGATTGTGCCCCGCGCAATCATCTTACGACTTCCAGTAGTTGACGTAGTCAACCATGAAGGTCGGATGCATCTCGGCATTGTGGACATTGGGCCGGGCGTTGCGGAAGATCGAGCGCCAATAGGGCTGAATCAGCACGCCCTCTTCCTGCATGATCTCCTCCAGCCGGTGCATCACCTCGCGGCGCGCATCGGCATCGGCGATGCCGTTGGCCTGTTCCAGCAGCGTGTCGAATTCCGCGTTCGAGAACGCGGCCTCGTTCCACGGCACGCCGGATTTATAGGCCAGGTTCAGGATCTGCACGCCCAGCGGCCGCATGTTCCATTCCGTCGCCGACCAGGGGTATTTGGTCCAGTCGTTCCAGAAGGTCGCGCCCGGCAGGATCGTGCGCTTGATGTTGATGCCCGCATCGCGCACCTGCGCCGCCACCGCATCGCAGGTTTCCGATTGCCAGGGCTCATCGACCGAGATCAGCTCGAACTCGTAATCGCCAAAGCCCGCGGCCTCGATTTCCGCCCGCGCGGCGGCCGGATCGACGGTGATCGGCGGCAGTTCGGCATATTCCGGGTGGATGGCGCAGACATGGTGGTTTTCGGCCACCGTGCCCAGATCGCTATAGCCCAGCTCCAGCACCACCGCGTTGTTGACCGCCTTTTGCAGCGCGCGGCGCACGGCGCCGTTGTTGTAGGGCTCGCTGTCCTGGTTGAAGCGCACGGCGATGGTGGCGGCCGTGACCGCCTCGCTGCGCGGCATGCCGATCGCGTCGAAAATGTCGATGATGTCGCCCTGCGCCTGATAGTTCAGGTCGATTTCCCCGGCTTCGGCGGCGGCGACCCAGGCGGCGGGATCGGTGCCCAGATCGACAAATTCGATCCGGTCCAGCCAGGCGCCGTTGCCCTCGTTCCACCAGGTGTGGTTGGCGTTGCGCTCGACGGTGCAGCCGATGCCGGGCTCATAGTTCAGCGGCACATAGGGGCCGGTGCCGATCGGGTTGGCGGCGGGATCGTCGCCGTCGAACGACGGATGCATGACCGCCGCCGGGTAATCGGCCAGCGAGACGATCAGCGCGATGTCGGGCGAATTCAGATGCAGCCGCAGCGTGTGGTCATCGACCACCTCGACGGCGCCGTCGCGCAACTGGCCGTCGGCCATCAGCGCGCCAACGCGCGAGGCCATCGAATTGCCCTCGACCGCGCTGTCGGCCCAGCGGGCAAAGTTATGCGCCACATCGGCGGCGGTGAACGGATCGCCGTTGTTCCAGGTCACGCCCTGACGCAGGTTCAGCGTGTAGACCGTGGCGTCGTCGCTGGCTTCCCAGCTTTCCAGCAGGACCGGCTTCAGCGTGCCGTCGCGCTGGTAATCGACCAGATATTCCAGCCAGCCGCGGCAGGCATTGGCATGTTCCGACCAGTCCCAGGTGCGCGGATCGCGCTGGGCCTTGATGATCATCTGCATGCGCAGCGTGCCGCCGCGGACCGGGGTTTCCTGCGCCAGGGCTTCGGGCGCGGCCAGACCCAGCAGGCCGTAGGCCGCGGTCGAGGCCAGGCCCAGCGCCGTGGCGCGGGTGAGGAATTCGCGGCGGCTCAGCGAACCGGCCGCGACTTCGCGGGCGTACATGGCAGCAGCCGGATGCACGCGATCCCGGCTGGTATCGGTGATGTCTTTCATGGTGGTCTCCCTGTTGGCTCGGCGTTCTGGCGTCGATCTGCGCTTGCCCCGGCTCGCCCTCATGGCGCCCCAAGGCAAGCGTTGCCGCCGTTCTGTTTGCGACCTGTGCCTATCCAAACGCGACGAAGGCGAGAATTCAACCCGCTTTCGCCCGATGGGCCGGGATTAGGCCGGCTGATCCGGCGCCCGGGGCGGCGGCGGGCGCCGCAGTCTCAGTCGCGCGGCGCCCCGCCCAGAAAGGTGGTGGCGGCGGCATAATCGGGGGGGGCCTCCTGCATCTGCAGGTGCAGGCCGTCGCCCGCATAGGGATGCGCCCGCGCCAGCGCCTCGTCGAAATCGATGCCCAGACCGGGGGCGGTGGGCACCGGAATATAGCCGTCCTCGACCCGCAGCGAGTGGCGGATCAGCGGCAGGTGGAACGCGCCGCCGGTCTGGATCGTCTCGATCAGCAAGAGGTTGGGCAGCGTCGCGCCCAGTTGCACATTCGCCGCCCATTCGACCGGCCCGGCATAGAGATGCGGCGCCACCTGCGCGCCAAAGGCCTCGGCCAGCGCGGCGATCTTCTTGGTCTCCAGAATCCCGCCCGAACGCCCCAGCGCCGGTTGCAGGATCGACGCCCCGCCCGACCTGAGCAACGTGCCGAACTCGGCCTTGGTGGTCAGCCGCTCGCCGGTGGCCAGCGGAATGCGCACCGCCTGCGCCACCTGCGCGAAATCCAGCAGGTTGTCGGGCGGGATCGGTTCCTCGAACCACAGCGGGCTGTAGGGTTCCAGCGCCTGCCCCAGCCGGATCGCGCCCGAGGGGGTGAACTGCCCATGCGTGCCAAACAGCAGATCGGCCCGGTTGCCCACCGCCTTGCGGATCGCCGCGCACATCCGCACGCTCAGGTCGATGTCCCACAGCGCCGGCTGATGCCCGCCATGGATCGTATAGGGCCCGGCCGGATCGAACTTGATCGCGGTAAAGCCCAGCTCGACGGCATCGAGCGCCGCCTCGGCCTGCATCTCGGGCGAGGACCAGAAGGCCCGCGCATCCATCCCCGGCAGCGGATAGAGATAGGTATAGGCCCTGAGCCTGTCGTTCATCCGCCCGCCCAGCAGGGCATGGACCGGAACATCCAGCGTCTTGCCGATCAGATCCCAGCAGGCAATCTCCAGCCCCGAAAAGGCGCCCATCACCGTCAGATCCGGCCGCTGGGTAAACCCCGAGGAATAGGCGCGGCGGAACATCCGCTCGATATTGGTCGCCTGCTCGCCCTGCATGTGGCGCTCGAACACGTCGCCGATCACCGCCACCATCGCCTTGGGCCCGACCGAAGCGGCGTAAACCTCGCCGTAGCCGCTGACGCCGTTGTCCGCCGCCAGCTTGACGATCAGCCAATAGCGCCCGCCCCAGCCCGGTGGCGGTGTGCCGATGACAAACACCTCGAGATCGGTCAGTTTCATGCGGCAATCCTCCCGATTGTGCCACCGGCCCCCGGACAGAGACCGCCATGGACGTGACCATCCTGCAGCCCGCCGACCTTCCCGCCCTGCTGGCGGTCGAGGACGGGCTCTTTGACCATCCCGTCGATCCCGCTCAGGCGCAAGCCTTCCTGCAAGACCCGCTGCACCGGATCGCCGTGGCGCGCAGCGCCGGGCGCATCCTCGCCTTCGCCTCGGGCTGCGCGATGCTGCACCCTGACAAACCGCCGGCCTTCTTCGTCAACGAGGTCGGCACCCGCGAGGAATGCCGACGCCAGGGGCTGGCCAGCGCCGTGCTGCGCGCCCTGATCGCCGAGGCCCGGGCGATGGGCTGCCAGGGCATCTGGCTGGGCACCGAACCCGACAATTCCGCCGCCCGGGGCCTCTATCGCCGCCTGAACGCCGACGAGGTGCCCTTTGTCGGCTATGGCTGGGACGGCGCCTTCGACCTCGACTGACATCACCGCCCCATGAGGATCACATTGCGCCGCACATGGCCCTGCCGGGCGTCGGCGATCGCCTCGTTGATCTGCTCGAAACTGTAGCGGGCGGTAATCAGCTCCTCCAGCTTCAGCCGCCCCTGCCGCCACATCTCGACCAGATAGGGAATGTCGCGCTGCACCACGCTGGCGCCCATGAAACTGCCCTTCAGCGTCTGCGCCGTGGCGGCCACGATCACCGGCTCCACCTCCATCCGGGCGCCGGACGGCGGCATGCCGACCATCACCACCTGCCCGCCCTTGCAGGCCAGCGACGGCGCCTGCGCATAGGCGGCGATGGCGCCGACCGCGACAAAGACATGGTCGGCCCCCAGCCCCTCGGTCAGCGCCATCACCGCCCGGCGCAGGCCCTTCATATCGGCCCTGAGTGTGTCGGTCGCGCCGAATTCCCGCGCGGCGGCCAGCTTTTCCTCGGCCAGATCGATGGCGATGATCTTGGCCGCCCCGGCCAGCCGCGCCCCCTGGACCGCGTTCAGCCCCACGCCGCCCGCGCCGATCACCACCACATGATCGCCCGGCGCCACCTGCGCGGTGTTGATGACCGCGCCGGTGCCGGTGATGACCCCGCAGGCCAGCAGCGCCCCCAGTTCCATCGGCAGATCGTCGGGCACTTTCGCCACCTGGCTGGCATGCACCACGCATTGCTCGGCAAAGCCGCCGGTGGCCAGCCCATGCTCGACGACAGTGCCGTCGGGCAGGCTGAGCACGCCGTTGCCCCGGTCATAGGCGGTTGCGCACAAAAAGGGCTTGCCGCCGCGGCAGGCCCGGCACTGGCCGCAGGCGCGGATCATCGACACCGCCACCGCATCGCCGGTCGCCAGCCCCTGCACCCCGGCGCCCAGCGCGGTGATCCGCCCGGCGGCCTCGTGGCCATAGACGGCGGGCAGATGGCTGGACCAGAGCCCGTCGAGATAGCCGATGTCGGAATGGCAGATCGCCACCGCCTCGACGGCGATCTGCACCTCGCCGGGGCCGGGCGGGCGCAACACCACCTCCTCGAGGGTCAGCTTCTCGCCAAAGGCACGGCAGACGGCGGCTTTCATGGTGTCTCCTCTCCCTGAGTCGTCCCCACAGAACACCGCGCCCCGTCGCCCCGCAACCCTTCCGCCACGTTCCAGGGCAAAGGGGCAGGGGGAGGGCGCCGCCGCCCCGCCGTCTTTGCTCCGGAAATATCCACGGGGATCGCCAAGGGGGGCGTGCCCCCCTTGGCCGGGGGCGGGCTGGCCCGGCGCGGCGAGGGGGGCTCGATGCCCCCCGAGCCGCGCCTACCGCAAGCCGAATTCCGCCAGCGCCTCGGCCAGTTCCGGCGGCAGCACGTCGTCGCCCGCGCGAAAGGCCGGCAGGTCGCGCGGCGCGTCGGCGGGGGCGAGATAGCGCCAGCCCTGGAACGGGCGGCGCGGCGCCGGTTCGGTGCGCACCAGCAGCGGGTCCAGCACCAGCGCGCAGCGGCGGATGCCATCCTCGCCCGTGACCGGCTCCAGATGCAGGATACGCTGGCGCACCGTCACCTGGCCCTTGATGATCCAGTACAGCGAGCCCCCGGCCAGCACCTCGTCGCCGCGCTTGGGCCACATGCGGGTGACATGGCGCGGCAGGCCGCCGGGCCAGTCCGGGGCGCGTTCGCGCTGCCAGTCGGCGAGATGCTCGACCGACTCGCAACCGACGCAGAGTTTCAGGATATGCAGGGCCATGCCGCCATATGGGGTTGGCGCCGGGGCAAAGGCAAGCCCCGCGCCGGGCGCTTCGCGCCGTTGACCATACCCCGCGCGCGGACTATCTTTGTTCCCTTCCCGCACCGCTGCCCTCACCCCGTCAGGAATACCCATGAGCCGTTTCGCCGCCCCCATTGCCGAGCAGATCTGGGACATGAAGTACCGGCTCAAGGATGCGGCGGGCCAACCGCTCGACGCCACGCCCGAAGAGAGCTGGCACCGGGTGGCGCGGGCGCTGGCCGCGGTCGAATCCGATCCCGCGCTCTGGGAGCCGCGGTTTTACGCCGCGCTCGAGGATTTCCGCTTTCTGCCCGCCGGGCGGATTCTGGCCGGCGCCGGGACCGGGCGCAGCGTGACGCTGTTCAACTGCTTTGTCATGGGCACCATCCCCGACAGCATGGGCGGGATCTTCGAGATGCTGAAAGAGGCGGCGCTGACCATGCAGCAGGGCGGCGGAATCGGCTATGATTTCAGCACCATCCGGCCCAAGGGGGCGCCGGTGACGGGGGTGGCCGCCGATGCCTCGGGGCCGCTGTCGTTCATGGATGTCTGGGATGCGATGTGCCGCACCATCATGTCGGCCGGCAGCCGCCGCGGCGCGATGATGGCGACGATGCGCTGCGATCACCCGGATGTGGAATCCTTCATCGCCGCCAAGCATGACAGCGCCCGGCTGCGCATGTTCAACCTGTCGGTGCTGATTACCGATCCGTTCATGGCCGCGGTCAAGGCCGATGCCCCCTGGGATCTGGTGTTCGGCGGGCAGGTCTACCGTACGCTGCCCGCGCGCGATCTGTGGAACCGGATCATGCGCGCGACCTATGAGTATGCCGAACCCGGGGTGATCTTCATCGACCGGATCAACGCCGCCAACAACCTCGGCTATGTCGAGACGATCAGCGCCACCAACCCCTGCGGCGAGCAGCCGCTGCCGCCCTATGGCGCCTGCCTGCTGGGCTCGGTCAATCTGGCGCGGCTGGTGCGCGCGCCCTTCGAACCGGGCGCGGGGATCGACGCGGCCGAGCTGGACGAGCTGGTGCGCACGGCGATCCGCATGATGGACAACGTGGTGGACGCCTCGCGCTTTCCGCTGCCGCAACAGGCGGCCGAGGCACAGGCCAAGCGCCGCATCGGGCTGGGCGTGACCGGGCTGGCCGATGCCCTGCTGATGATGGGCCTGCGCTATGGCTCCGACGCGGCGGTGGCGCAGACCGAATCCTGGATGCGGGCGATTGCCCGGGCGTCCTATCTCGCCTCGGTGGATCTGGCGCGCGAAAAGGGCGCCTTCCCGCTGTTCGACGCGGAAAAATACCTCGCCAGCGGCAATATGCAGGCCATGGACGACGAGGTGCGCGCGGCGGTGCGCGCCCATGGCATCCGCAACGCGCTGCTGACCTCGATTGCCCCCACCGGCACGATCAGCCTCTATGCCGGCAACGTCAGTTCCGGGATCGAACCGGTCTTTGCCTATGGCTATACCCGCAAGGTGCTGCAGCCCGACGGTTCGCGCACCGAGGAAGAGGTGGTGGATTACGCCGTCAGCCTCTGGCGCCAGACCCGGGGCGACGCGCCCTTGCCCGATCATTTCGTCAGCGCGCAGACGCTGGCGCCGATGGACCATGTGCGCATGCAGGCGGCGGCGCAGAAATGGGTGGACAGTTCGATCTCGAAAACCATCAACTGCCCGGCGGACATCTCCTTCGAGGCGTTCAAGGAGGTCTACATGGCCGCCTGGGACATGGGCTGCAAGGGCTGCACCACCTATCGGCCGAATGCGGTGACGGGCTCGGTCTTGACCGTGTCCGAGGCCAGCGAATCGGCGCCGCAGGCCGATACCGGCGCCGAGGTGATCTATCTCAGCGAACCGCTGGACCGGCCCGAGGCGCTGGAGGGCCAGACCTACAAGCTGAAATGGCCGGTCAGCGAGCATGCGATCTATATCACCGTCAACGACATCGTCGTCGGCGGGCGCAGACGGCCGTTCGAGGTGTTCATCAATTCGAAGAACATGGAACATTACGCCTGGACCGTGGCGCTGACGCGGATGATCTCGGCGGTGTTCCGGCGCGGCGGCGATGTGTCCTTTGTGGTCGAGGAACTGAAAGCCGTGTTCGATCCGCGCGGCGGCGCCTGGATGTCCGGGCGCTATGTGCCCTCGATCCTCGCCGCCATCGGCGACGTGATCGAGGAACATCTGGTGGCCATCGGCTTCATCGAGGGGCAGGGCAAGGGCCTGAAATCCGACCCCAAGGCCGCCGCCGTCGCGGGCACCCGCCCGGCCGCCTGCCCCTCGTGCGGGGCCTATGAGCTGGTGATGATCGAAGGCTGCATGACCTGCCGCGCCTGCGGGCATTCCAAATGCGGCTGAGCCGGGCCGCGACCCGCAGGCCGCGCCGACACCCGGTTTGGGATCGGCGCACCAGACCCTGAGCAGAACGCGGGTGAGGGGGATCACGATCACCCCTCACCTCGCGGTCCGGCGGCGCTCCGGCTCGCCATCGCCCCCGAATCCCGGACCCGCGCCGGGCCGGTCAGCCCTGCGCGGCCAGCGCCACCGCATCGGCCCCCGCCGCATAGCGCAGCCGCGGCGTGCCGTCGGTCGCGGCCTGCCACACCGCCTCGGCCACGTCGCTTTCCTGCGTTGTCAGCCCGGGGTTGGCAAAGGCGGCAAAGATCGGCCCGGCAAAGGCGGCATAGGCCTCGGGGATCAGATCGGCGACGGCGATATCGGTGTTCTCCGAAAAGCGCGTGGTCGGCGCATAGCCCGGCTCGACCAGCTTCACCCGCACCCCGAACGCGCCCATCTCATGCGCCAGCGAGCCGGTGAAGCCCTCGATCGCCTGTTTGCTGGCGGTATAGGCCGCCGCCAGCGGCATCGGCGCCAGCGTCACGCTCGAGGTGACATTGACGATCACCCCCGAACGCCGCGCCCGCATCTGCGGCACCACCGCCTGCACCATGGCCATGACGCCAAAGGTATTGGTGTCGAACACCTTGCGGATATGCGCCATCGGCGTCGCCTCGAAGGCGCCGACCACGCCGATCCCGGCGTTGTTGACCAGCACATCGACCGGCCCGGCGGCAGCGACGGCGGCGGCGATGCTGGCCGGATCGGTGACATCCAGCGCCAGCAGGCGCAGACGCTCCGAGACGGGCAGCAGCCCTTCGCGCGGCCTGCGCATCGTGGCGATGACGCTCCAGCCCTGATCGAGGAAATGGCGCGCGGTCTGCAGCCCATAGCCCGACGAGCAGCCGGTGATGAGGATCGTGTTCATGGTGGTCTCCTGTGTTTTCGGTTGACGAGACCGATATAACCGGCATGATCCGTACTATCATCAATCCACGATCCATAATTCATTTGCGAAAGTCCGAAATGGCCGATCCCCTTGCCGATGTGATCCAGTTGCTGCGCCCGCGTGCCGTGTTCTCCAAGGGCATCAGCGGCGCGGGCCGCTGGGCGGTGCGCTATGCCGAATTCGGCCAGCCCGGCTTTTGCGCCGTGACCGAGGGGTGCTGCATCCTCGCGGTCGAGGGCGAGGCGCCGGTGATCCTGCAAGCCGGGGATTTCGTCCTGCTGCCCGCGACGCCCGCCTTCACCATGTCCGGGCTGGAACCGGCCACGCCGCTGCGCATCGACCCGGCCACAACCCCGCCGCCGGACCGCGAAATCCGCTATGGCCGTCAGGACGGGCCGCCCGATGTGCGCCAGTTCGGCGGCTGGTTCTCGTTCGATTCGCGCGATTCCGCGCTGCTGGTGTCGCTGCTGCCGCGCATGATCCACCTGCGCGGCCTTCCGCGACTGGCCCAACTGGTGCAACTCGTCGGCGACGAGGCAGCGCGCGACCAGATCGGCCGCGATCTGATCCTGGCCCGGCTGGTCGAGATCTTGCTGATCGAGGCGCTGCGCGCCGCCCCGGCGCAACAGGCGCAACCTGGCCTGCTGCGCGGCCTCGCCGATCCGCGCATCGCCGCCGCCCTGCGCGGCATGCATGGCGATGTCGAACGGGCCTGGACGCTGCCCGATCTGGCGCAGGCGGCGGGCATGTCGCGTTCGGCCTTCTTCGACCGGTTCGTGCGGATGGTCGGGGTGCGGCCGATGGAATACCTGCAGGGCTGGCGCATGGCCGTCGCCAAGGATCTGCTGCGCTCGGGCGCGCTGGCGCTGGACGAGGTCGCCAGCCGCATCGGCTATGGCTCGGCCAGCACCTTCAGCACCGCCTTCAGCCGCCATGTCGGCCTGCCGCCGGGCCGCTTCATGCGCGATGCGCGCGGGGCGGCCTGACCGGGGCCGGGTGGCGAATTTCCGTGGGTTCCCGGCAGCTTGCGGTCCAGCGGCGCATCGCCTAGACTGCCGCCCAGCCAGCCCCTGCGCCAGCCAGCGTCTGCCCTTCGCGGCTCAGGAGGCTCTGTTTTCCAGCCGGATCGCCCGCTTGCGCGGCGCGCGGCGGGCCTGACCCGTGTTTGCCCGGGGCGTCCCGCCCCGCAACCCCGAAAGGATTGCCATGTATATCGCCATGAACCGCTTTACCGTCGCCGCCGAGAACGAGGCCGATTTCGAGGCCCTCTGGCTGGGCCGCGACAGCCAGTTGACCGAATTGCCCGGCTTTGTGGAATTCCACATGCTCAAGGGCCCCGAGGACAACGGCCTGCGCCTCTATGCCTCGCATACCGTCTGGGCCAGCGAGGAGGATTTCAGGGCCTGGACCCGCAGCGAGCAATTCCGCGCCGCCCATGCCCGCGCCGGCACCACGCGCAAGCTGCACGAAGGCGCCCCCCGGTTCGAAGGGTTCGCCGCGATCCAGCATATCGCCGCGCGCTCGGCCGCCTGAGCCCCGGCGCCTGCCGCGTCAGCCGCGCAGCAGGCGCTCGCCCTCGGTGAACCGCAGGCCCAGCGCGGTTTCCGCCGCGCGGCGCCAGGGCCAGGTCAGCCCGTTGAGGAACATCAGCGCCGGGCGCTCGATGGCAAAGGGCTCCGACGCCCAGATCCGCCCGCCCGCCATCAGCATGTCGAACCGCGCGCGCTTGTCGGGGCCGATCTCGGCCGGGTCCAGACCGAGGCCCGCATGGATCGCGGCGATGCTGGCGGCGCGGTCGGTGTGGAAATCCTCGTAGTTCAGCAGCAGCAGGTCGGGATAATGCCTGCGCCAGGCGGTCAGGTTGCGCAGATAATCGCCGTGCATCGCCAGCTTGGCCTCGCGCACCAGCGCATGAAGCGTCTCATCCTGCCTGAGCGGCTGGTCATGCTCCTTGCCAAAGCGCCACAGCATATGCATGCGGATCGCCGATACCGCCCGCGCCAGCGGGTCGCGCAGGATATAGATCACCCGCGCGCCGGGGTTCAGCGCCTTGCATTCGGCGATCTGACTGTCATTCAACGCCGCGTATTCCGGGGTGAAATCCATGGTCAAGCTGGCCGGATCGGCCGGGCGCATCAGATCGCGGTACCAGTCGATGCCGCGGTGGCGGTTCCAGTCCCAGAAATGCGCCTCTTTCGAGGTCGAGGTGACAGGCTCGCTGTTGGGAAAGGCCGCGGTGCGCGGGTGGCAGTTGAGCACCGAATGCAGCCAGCTTGTCGAGCCCTTCTGGCAGCCGATGCACAGGATGTCGGTGATATTCTCGCGCCCGGTCATGCCCGGCCCCCCCTCAGCAGGCGCTCGCCCTCGGTAAACCGCAGGCCCAGCTCGCGCTGCGCCGCCTCCCGGGCGGGCCAGGTCAGACCCTGCAGAAAGTCGAGGCAATCGGCCTCCAGCGGGTATGGGCGCGCGGGCCAGTTGACGCGCCGGGCGCGGCCCTCAAAGGCGGCGCGGGCCTCGCCGGTCAGCAGGGCGGCGTCCAGCCCGCAGGCGGCCACCAGGCCGTCGGCGGCGGCGACCGGGTCGGCGGCCAGATCCTCGTAATTCAGCACGATCATCTCGGGGTATTTCTTGCGCCAGCGCGCGACATTGGCGGCATAATCGCCATGCTCCACCAGCCGCGCCACCTCGCAGCGGTGCAGGAAGTCGCGGCCATAGGCGATGCTATGCGCGGCGGGATCGTCGATCTTCGTCGCCCACATCGTATGCATCCGGATCGCCGATACCGCCCGCGCCAGCGGATCGCGCAGGATATAGATCACCCGCGCGCCGGGGTTCAGCGCCTTGCATTCGGCGATCTGCGCATCGGTCAGAAAGGCGTATTCCGGGGTGAAATCGAGGCTTTTCAACCCCTCGTTCAAGGGCCGCATCAGCACGCGATACCAGATGTCGCCGCGCGCATGGTTGCGGTCCCAGAAATGCGCCTCTTTCGAGGTCGAGGTGACGGGATTGAAATTCGGAAAGGCCCAAGTGCCGGGATGCGCCGACAGCACATGATGCAGCCACGAGGTCATGGCGCGCTGGGCGCCGATGCACAGAATATCGGTGACGTTGTCGCGGCTCATCGGGTCTCCTGCCGGGTCAGGCGCCGGGCCAGATCGTCCGGCAATGTCCAGCGGCGGCGATAGGCCGCCAGATGCCGGTCACGCGCCGCCCGGTCGCCCAGTGCCAGCGCCGCCTCGATCGCCTTGCGGCGCCGGTGCGGGTTGTCGCTCAGCGCGATGGCCGCCTCGTGGCAGGCCAGCGCCAGCGCATCCTCGCCCGCCCGGCTGCACAGATCGCCCAGCATGCGCAGCGCATAGGCGGTGCCGTTGGCGGCGCCGGGGCCGGGCGGCTGGTGCCGCAGCAACGGCAGCAGGCGCGGTGCCACCTGCACCGCCAGCGCCAGACGGTTGAAATCGTAAAGCGGCGCCACCGCCGCCGCCAGCGCGCCCGGCTCGTCCGGCAGGCCAGCGGCCGATTCCAGCCGGGCCAGGAACCGCTGCGCTGCCCCGTCGGCCACCAGCCAGGCGCGCAGAAAGTCGACATGGGGCGCCAGAAGCAGCGGATCGGCCTGCGGCCAGCCCGCCGGATCGGTCAGCGAAAAGCGGCGTTGCAACACCGGATCGGCGCTCGCCGCGGCGGCGGCCTGCGCCAGCGCCGCCGCGCTGTGTCCCGGCGCCGGTTCATGCCGGTGCAAGGCCGCGCCGTCGCCCGGCCCGGTCCAGGTGGCGATGCAGCGATAGCGCGCGCGGTTCTGGCCGGGATCGGTGCTGCGGGTGAACAGGTCGACGCCCCGCTCGCCCCGCAGCGCGACCAGACCGGACAGGCCGTCGCCCCGCGGCGGCGCCGGTTTCGGCGCGACAACCACCCGCCGCGGCGCGCTGCGCTGGCGCATCCGGGCAGCGGCCTCGGCGCGCAGATGGCCCAGCCCCAGCGGGTCGAACTGGTCCAGCAACGCGGCATCGGCATTGCGCGGGCTCAGCCAGGGTTCGATATCCGGGCGATACATCGCCGCCACCCAGGCCAGCACATCCGCGTCGCGCGCCCGCTCATAGGCCGCCCGGTCCCAGATCCGCCGCAGCGGCACCCCCAGCGTTTCGAAATGCTCGATCACCGGCGCGATGGCATAGAGCGAGGCCATGGCATGGGTGATCTTGCGGCCCTCGGGCCCGCTGACATGAAGCGCGCCGCCATAACAGGGCGCATAGGTCAGCCCGGCGCAGCGCGGCTGCAACTGGTGCTGGGCGATATGGCTGCGAAACCGCCGCCTGAGGATCGAGATCTGCTGATCGACCCGGCCCAGCAACTGGCGGCCATGGATCGCCGAACCCTCGGAAAACACCAGATGGCGGCTTTCGGAATAGATCCGCATCTGCTCGGGCAGCGGCAGGGCCTCGGGATAGACGATCCGCACCCCCAGCTCCTGCAGGCAGGCAACCAGATAGCGTTCGCCGGCGTGATAGCCCTTTTGCGCGCCCAGCCCGGCGCGGCTGACAAAGGTGATCCCCTCGGGCCGGGCCGGGGCCAGCCGCCCGGCGATCCGCGCCTCGAGCAGTTCCAGATAGCCCCGCGCGGGCGGCGGCCCGTCCAGATGCTCGCCCTGCGCGGCGACGTGCAGGTGGCGAAACAGCGTCGGCCGGTGGATGAACCGCACCCGCTCCAGCGGAACATCCAGCCAGCCCAGCACCGCGCGGAACATGCCCGAGGTCCGCGCCGCCTCTGTCGGCCGGTCGGCGGTGAAATACAGCGGCAACCCGGGCGCCTCGGCCAGCGATTGCGGCAGCCGGGGCATGGTCTCGGCGACCATATGGCCGAAATGGTTGTCGTACATCGACACGAATAGCGCCGGTTCGTCGATGATGTCAGGGGCGGCGGCGTCGATCTCGGGGCGGGTGCAGACCGCGCGACCGCGCCGCCACAGCCGGGCATGCGTCTGGCTGTCGAAATCCGGCCACAGCACGCCGGGCGTGTCGCGGTTCGCCGAACGACCCGCCAGAACGTCCCGGAACGATTGCAGCGGGGGCAGGGCAGGCGGCTGGCTTTCAGCGTCGGGGCGCTGGGCAGGGTTCACGGTCTTGCGCTCCCGCGGCGAGGGATTTGCGGCAGGGCCTCAGGCCCCGTTCCCCGCCAGATAAAGCGAAAGCGGGCGCAATGGGAAGCGCCCGCAGGCCGAACCGGCGGCGAAACAGCGTCGATTCATGCCTTTGCGCGGATCGGGCGGCTCAGCGGCAGAACGGCAGCGGCGCCAGCCGGGCGCCGACCGGCCCCTGCGGCAGCGCCACGCTCAGCCCCTTTGCGTCGTCGCCGAGGCCCGCCTGCACCAGCCCGATGCCGATGCTGCACCCCAGCCGGGGCGAAAAGACCATCTCGCTCATCACCCCGACCTCGACGCCTGCCTGCAGCAGCGGCACCGGATGGCCCGCCGCCTCGGGCGTGCCGTCGATCCACAGCCCGGTGCGGCGCCGGGCGGGCGGCCGCGCGGCCCGTACGGCCAGCGCGGCCCGGCCGACAAAATCGTGCCCGCCCGCCAGATCGACCAGCCCACCCAGCCCCATTTCGAACGGATCGGCCGGGATCACCTGCCGCCGCATGTCCGACCCATACGAGACCAGCCCGCTCTCGACCCGCTCGCTGTCGTTGGGCGCGCCCGGGCCGATGCCAAAGGGCGCCCCGGCTTCGGCCACGCGGTCCCACAAGTCGCCGCCCCGCGCGCCATCGGTCAGATACAGCTCATAGCCGCCCTGCTTGGACCAGCCCGAGCGCGCCAGCACCAGCGGGATGTCGCCCAACAGGGTCTCGCGGAACCAGAAGTAGCGCAGCTCCGTCACCCAGTCGCCGAACAGCGCCGCCACCACCGCCGCCGCCCGTGGCCCCTGCACGGCGAGGGGCGAGACATCGGGCTCGAACACCCGCACATCCCAGCCCCGTTCACGGGCAATGGCCTGCGCCCACAGATGAATGTCGCTGTCGGCCACCGACAGCCAGAAGCGATCGTCGGCCAGCTTCAACAGCACCGGGTCGTTGATGAGCATCCCGTCGTGATCGCAGATCGGCACATAGCGCCCCTGACCGACCCGGGTGCCCGCCAGATTGCGCGGCGTCAGGTATTGCGCCAGCCGCTCGGCATCCGGCCCGGCCAGTTCCACCTGCCGCTGCGCCGCCACGTCCCACATCGCCACACCCTCGGTCAGGCGGCGGTACTCGGCATCGGGATCGCCGAAATGGCCGGGGATATACATATGGTTATAGACCGAAAAGCTGCGCACCCCGGCGCGCAGGGTCGCGTCGAAATAGGGCGATTTGCGGATATTCGCGCCGATGGCAATGTCAAAGGTCATGTCGGGTTCCGTCAGGTCAGGCCCGCGCGGGCGGGCAAGGGTGCCGGGTCAGCATGGCATGACCCCGTGGGCAGGTTCTGCCAATTGCGGCGCCCGATCGCGCCGGTTTTGGCAGGAATCGCCGCGATCCGGGGCTTTCGCGCGCCGGGCTGCGGCAGGCTCAGCGGAATTTCGAATCCCAGAAGGCCCGCGCCGCCAGCCGCTCATAGCCGGCGCGATGCGCCTCGCGCAGCGCCGGGTATTCGCGTGTCCAGCGGCGATACAGCCGGAAGGTCCGCCAGATCAGCCCCCAGCCGCGCGCCTTGGAATGGGTGACGCGGTAGGCGCGCGTCTCGTCGCCGCTGAGGAACGTGGCCGAGCGCGCGCCCCAGATCGGCCAGATCAGCCCGCGATGGGTGACAGGCACGGTGACATCCCTGCCAAAACGCCCCCAGAACGGCACCAGCAACCCGTTGAGCAGCCGCTTCATCCGCCGCCCGTAGCGCATCCCCGGATCGACGACCGAGGCCGGAGCGTTGAAATCCTCAGGCTGCGCCGGGCGCCAGGCCTCGCTGCGGGCCAGCGCGGCGATCTGCGGCCGCTTTTGCGCCATATCGGCGTTTTCGGCAAAGAATTCCGGGCCTTTGAGCACGTCTTCCCAGGCGATCAACTGCGCCTCGACGCTGTCGTAATGCATCCGCACCAGCGAGCGCAGGATGAAATGAAAGGCGATCCGCGCACTGGCGCGCGGGCCGATATCCATGCCGTCCTGCACCAGATGGTGATGCAGGTGGTTGCGCAGGTCCAGATACAGCGTCAGCGGGCTTTCCTTGGCCGAGAAATCGTCCTGGAACGAGACGACGCCGTTGATCGTGGCCGTGTCGAAACGATTGGCGAGCGAAAAGGAAATGTCGTCGCCGCGCACGAAGAACGGAAACGGATAGCGGCGCACCTCGGCCAGCGGAAAGGCCAGAAACCACCAGCCGCCGTAAAAGCCGCGCGGCTTGGGCCGGGCTGCGGCGCTTTCCATGGCCTGAACCGCCTTGCTGTCGCGCAGGTCGGTGCCGACGAAGAGCGGGCGGCAGAACCGGTCGAACACCGCGCCGTTTTCCCACATCATCCAGGGCCGCACGTTCGAAATCATCGCCCCGGCCACCGCCGCGCGCGGGCTGCGGGCGAATTGCAGCCAGGCGACGGTGCGCAGCAGCGATTCCATCTGGATCGCCGCGTCGTCGTCCATGAACAGGCAATGGCTGAAACCGCCGTCCTCGGCCGCCGACAGGCCCCGGGCAAAGCCCCCGGCACCGCCGAGGTTGGGGTTGGCGATCAGCGTGATGCGCGGATCGGATTGCAGCGCCTCGGGCAGGCTGTCGCTCTGGCCGTTATCGACGACGAACAGATGCGCCTCGCAACCCAGCGCCCGCAACAGCGACGCGCCCTCGCCATCGAGGAACGCGGCGATGCGCCGGGCGCTGCGCGTCACCTCGGCCTCGCGGCGGAAGGTGGTGATCGACAGCGCCAGCCGCAGGGCACGCGGCGCCGCCGGGGCCGGGGTCAGCCAGGCGCCGCCGGTGATCCGCCCGGCCTCGAGCGCGGTCAGCGTCACGGCCAGCATGCCGCGCTCGGGCTGGCTGACATCGAGCACCCCGGCCAGATCGAAGATCGCGCTCTCGCCGGTCAGGGTGACGACGGTATGGATCAGCACATCGGTCACATCGGGCTGCGCGCCGGTCCGTGTCAGCCGCAGCACGAAACGCCCCTCGCCCTGCAGCGACAGCGCAAGCCCGGTCAGGGCGCAGCCCCGGGTCCAGTTCGTCAGGTTGAACAGGTTCATATAGGTGTCGAACCGCGCGCGCCCCGCGTCGGCGAACACGATCTCACTGCGCGCCATATCGACGATGGCGCCGGGGTCGGTATGCACATAGAGGTCGAATTCGCGGCAGATCTGCGGCTCGGGCAGCAGCAGCCGCTGCAAGGTCACATAGGCCGCGGCCTCCGGGGCCGCCACCAGGGTGCGAGGGCTCGATTCCATGGGCATCGCTGGCTTGATCCTTCGGGGGGCGGGCGTCGGTTGCGGGTCAGGGCTCTCGCCGCTGGCCCGGCGAGGCGGTCACTGCGTCAACGGGAAATTCGGCGCGGGCTCGAACCGCTGCAGAAAGGCGCGCGCCGGTTCGGTCAGGCCGGACAGATCGGCCCGGCGCAGCTCGTGCAGCGCCAGCAGATTGGCGTCGTATTCATGCATCGGTTGCAGGGTCATCAATTGCTGCGGATCGCCAAAGAACGGCCCGCCGACGATCCCCGCCAGCCAGCTTTCCACCGGGGCAAAGCGGTCGGCGATCAGCGCCCGCGTCGGCGCGCCATACATCTCGATCTGCGAGGCCGACGGCAGGTCCAGCCGGCCACCGACCTCCAGCAGCATATGCAGCAGCCCGCGGGCGTCCTCGTCCTCGAGCTGGTGATTGCCCTGCCGGGCGATCTCGATCAGGGCGCGGTGCAGGCCGGTGTTGAGCCGCGGCTCTTCGGTATGGCCCGGCGCCGGGGGGATGCCGTAACCGGTCAGGAAATCGCGCACCGCACCGCCGCTGGCGCGCACCTGATCGTAGCTGCGCAGCCGCAGCTTGGCCCCGGGCAGATGGTCGATCCAGGGTTTCAGCATCAGCCGGTAATCGAAATGAATGCCCTTGAGATATTGCGTCACGCCGCCGTCGGGCAGGCTGACCGGCTTTTGCCCGAACCGCAGCCGCTGCGCGTGCCAGGACACCATGTAATCGTCCACCCGGCGCAGCGTCGCGGTCAGATGCAGCTCGGCCCCCGGAAAGGCCTGCGCCAGCGTCTCGATCAGCCCCGGCGCGATGACGCCGAAATTGGCGAAAACCTCGGCGGCCAGAATGACGGTATGCGGCTCATAGGCCTCGATCTGCCGGTGGATCGTCGCCAGCATCTCGGACGAGGGCGGCAGGTTCTGGTGCAGATCCGGCACCCGATGCGCCGGGTTGTGGTCGGACATCATGCGAAAGGCCAGCGCGTTATGCGCCTCGCGGTAATTGATCGGCAGGTTGCGATCCGCATTGGCGCGGTTGCCAAAGCTGCCGGTCATGACCTTGAGCCCCTGCCGTTCCACCGCCGGATACAGCACTCCGTTTTCCAGCATCGCCATCGAATGGCCCGACAGATAATTTTGCAATGCCGTGGAGCCGATCTTGTGATGGCCGACAAAGAGAATGAGTTTCATACAGCGCAGTCCGAATTGTGTTTCGCCGCTTATGACGTGAACGCCATGGCCATGCAACTGGCGCAAGGGGCAGCGCGGCAGGGGCGCCCGCGATGTGATCGCAATCGCACGCCCCGGGGGCGATCGTGACCGGATTCCAAGATGTTCCGCCACCGCGCGCGGGCGGTGCGCGCTCAGTCCTCGTGGATCTGGTATTCGCGGGCGATGGCCTGCGTCATCCGTCCCCAGTCGCTGGCCCGGGTGCGCAGCTGATGGGCGTCAAAGGCCGGGCGGTCGGCAAAGGTCTCGCGCACGTCCCAGGTCATCGCCCCGGCGTGGCTGACGTCGAAATGCAGGCATCCCGGCTCGGCCCGGGTCAGGCGGATATGCGCGGGCAGATACTCGCGCACCAGCGCCGCCTGCGCCTCGCTGGCGCAGATCAGACGGCCGGTCAGATGGATGGGCATGGGGGGCACCTCGGTCCGTGGGTCATGCGCGCACCATAGGCCGCACCGCCGCCCCGGTCGAGGCGCCGCGCGCCCAACGGCCGGGGCCGGGCTTATTCCAGCTCGATGGTTCCCGGCGGTTTCGAGGTGCAATCATAGAACACCCGGTTCACGCCCTGCACCTCGTTGATGATCCGCGTCGCGGTCTCGCCCAGGAATTCATGCGTGAACGGATAATAATCCGCCGTCATCCCGTCCACCGATGTCACCGCCCGCAGCGCCAGCGCGTAATCATAGGTGCGCCCGTCGCCCATCACGCCGACCGTGCGCATCGGCAGGATGGCGGCAAAGGCCTGCCAGATCTCGTCATAAAGCCCGTGCTTGCGGATCTGGTCGATATAGACCGCATCCGCCCGGCGCAGGATCTCCAGCTTTTCGCGGGTGATCTCGCCCGGGCAGCGGATCGCCAGACCGGGGCCGGGAAAGGGATGGCGGCCGATGAATTTCGCGGGCAGGCCCAGTTCGCGGCCCAGCGCGCGCACCTCGTCCTTGAACAGCTCGCGCAAGGGTTCGACCAGCTTCAGCCCCATCTTGTCCGGCAGGCCGCCGACGTTGTGGTGGCTCTTGATCGTGACCGAGGGCCCGCCGGCAAACGACACCGATTCGATCACATCCGGATAGAGCGTCCCCTGCGCCAGGAATTCCGCGCCCTCGATCTGGCTGGCGTATTTCTGGAACACGTCGATGAACAGCCGGCCGATAGTCTTGCGCTTGATCTCGGGGTCCGACACGCCCTCCAAGGCGCCGAGGAACAGGTCGCTCTCGTCGGCATGGATCAGCGGCAGGTTATAGGCCTCGCGGAACATCGTCACGACTTCCTCGGCCTCGTTCAGCCGCAGCAGGCCATGGTCCACGAACACGCAGGTCAGTTGCTCGCCGATCGCCTCATGGATCAGGATCGCCGCCACCGAACTGTCCACCCCGCCCGACAGCGCGCAGATCACCCGCTTGTCGCCGACCTGGGCGCGGATCTTTTCGATCGCGTCCTCGCGGTAGGCGCGCATCGTCCAGTCGCCCTTGAACCCGGCCAGCCGCACGAAATTCTCATAGAGTTTCGCACCCTTGGGGGTGTGATGCACCTCAGGGTGAAACTGCACGGCATAGAAATGCCGGGTCTGGTCGGCGGTGATGGCAAAGGGCGCGTTGGGCGAGGTGCCGTAAACCGCGAATCCGGGCGCCAGCTTTGATACATGGTCGCCGTGCGACATCCAGACCTGCTCGCGGCCCTCGGCGAACCAGCCCTCCAGCAGGTCCAGCCGCGCCGCATCCGGCGTCACGAAGGCGCGGCCGAATTCGGCGGTGCCATGGCCGCGCTCCACCTTGCCGCCCAGACAATGCATCATCACCTGCTGGCCATAGCAGATGCCCAGGATCGGCACGCCCAGCTCAAAGACCGAGGCGGGCGGCATCGGCGCCCCCTCGGCAAAGACCGAGGCCGGGCCGCCGGAAAAGATCACCGCGCGCGGGGCGAAATCGGCGAGGAAAGCATCGTCCACCCGGTTGAACGGATGGATCTCGCAATAGACGTTCAGCTCCCTCAGGCGCCGCGCGATGAGCTGCGTCACCTGGCTGCCAAAGTCGATGATGAGAAGGCGGTCATGCGTGTGCTGGGTCATGCCCCCGCCTAGCGCCTGTCTTGCAGAATCGCAAGGGGAGGGATGGGGCCACCCGGGGCCATTGCACCCGGCGCCGCTCTGGTGCCCAATGACCGCCCATCACAGGAGCATTTTCATGAGCGATTCCCCTGCCACCTGGCGCATTGTCCTCGCCGCGATCCTCGATTTCTTTACCGTCTTTGCCGTCGGCGGCTATCTGGTCGCGCGCTTCACCGGCAACCTGACCGAGACCGGCTTCCAGTTGAACGGCGCCCCGGCCTTCCTGCTGTTCGGCCTCATCATCGCCTATTTCGTCGCCGCCCGGTACACCGGCGGCACGCTGTGGCAACGCATCCTGCGCGCGCGGCGCTGAAAGCGACGCCGCCCCGCATGTCGCCTTTCGCCCCCAGAGGGCGCTTCCGGCCGATCCCGCACCGGTGTCAGGGCCTATCTCTTCGCCAAAGATCCCAATTTCCGGAGCGAGAGCGATGAGCGAAGTCAAGGCCGAGCGGCGCGTGCGGGGCGGCGGCGGGGCGGCGCGCCGCGCCGAACGTACCGCGGTATCCATCGAGACCGCGCGCTACATCGAGCGCAACATCCCCAATTTCGAGATCCTCAACACCGAGGCCCTCGAAATCATCGAATGGAACGCCGAAACCGTCCTCGAGGAAATCGGCGTCAATTTCGTCGAAAACCCGGCCGCGCTGGAGCTCTGGCGCCAGGCCGGGGCCGATGTGCAGGGCGAACGGGTGCGCATCCCGCGCGGCCTCGCCCGCCAACTCTGCGCCACCGCCCCCTCGCATTTCACCCAGCACGCCCGCAACCCCGACCGCAACGTGGTGATCGGCGGCAAGGGGCTGGTGCTGGCCCCGGTCTATGGCCCGCCCTTCGTGCGCGACAACGAGGGGGGGCGCCGCTATGCCACCATCGAGGATTTCCGCAATTTCGTGAAACTGGGCTATATGTCGAAATGGCTGCACCATTCCGGCGGCACGGTCTGCGAACCCACCGACATCGCGGTGAACAAGCGCCACCTCGACATGCTGCTGGCGCATATGACGCTTTCGGACAAGCCCTATATGGGCTCCGTCACCGAACCGGTCCGCGCCGAGGATTCGGTGACGATGTCCAAGATCCTGTTCGGCGAGGATTTCGTCGAACAGAACACCGTGATGACCTCGCTCATCAACATCAACTCGCCGCTGACCTTTGATTCCACCATGATGGGTGCGCTCGAGGTCTATGCGCGCCACAATCAGGCCGCCATCATCTCGCCCTTCATCGTCGGCGGCGCCATGGCGCCGGTGACGGTGGCGGGCACCCTGACCCAGGTTCTGGCCGAAGTTCTGGCCGGCGTCGCCTATTCGCAACTGGTCCGCAAGGGCGCGCCGGTGATCTTCGGCGCGTTCGTGACCTCCATCGACATGAACTCCGGCGCGCCCACCTTCGGCACGCCCGAGGCCGCGCATATCACCTACGGCGCCGGGCAACTGGCGCGGCGCATGGGGCTGCCCTACCGCTCGGGCGGCTCGTTCTGCGGCTCGAAACTGCCCGATGCGCAGGCGGCCTATGAAACCGCCAATTCGCTCAACATGGCGCTTCTGGCCGGGGTCAACTTCATGCTGCACGCCTGCGGCTGGCTGGAGGGGGGGCTGGTGTCCAGCTACGAGAAATTCGTGCTCGACGCCGATCAACTGGGCACGCTGCACCATCTGGCGCAGGGCGTGTCGATGGATGCCAACGGTCAGGCCATGGACGCGATCCGCGAGGTCGGCCCGGGCGGCCATTACCTCGGCTGCCAGCATACCCAGGCCAATTTCAAATCCGCCTTCTGGCGCTCGGACGTGCTGGATTACAAACCCTACGAGACCTGGGAAGAAGAGGGCGCCCGCGACAGCGCCACCCTCGCCGCCGTCCGCGTCAAGAAACAACTGCGCGACTATCAGGCCCCGCCCCTCGACCCCGGCATCGCCGAGGCGCTCGAGGCCTATGTCGCGCAACGGAAGGCCTCCGAGCCCGACGCGTTCGGGTGAGGGGGAGGGCGGGGGTCACCCCGCCTGGTGTCGGTCGGAAGGTGGTGCGTGCAAGCACGCACCCTACACCCATCCCAAAAGGCGCAACCCGTAGGGTGCGTGCTTGCACGCACCGATGCACGCCCGATCGGCCCTGCAACCACCCCACCCCTTAACAAAACCCTAACGCCGCCGCCCAACTCCTTGATTTCAAACGACCCGACCGGATGTCCCATCGTGGGACATCCCGCCGGGGCCCGTCTTCACACCGGCAGGAAGGTCGTGAACTTGATCTCCTCCATCGACAACAGCGCCGTCACGTTGTGGATCTTCACGTCCCTTATCAGCGCCTGATAAAACGCGTCGTAAGCCCGGGCATTCGCCACCCGGACCTTCAGGATGTAATCGATATCCCCCGCCAGCCGGTGCGCCTCCATCACCTCGGGGCGGCTGCGCACCGAGGTCAGGAACCGTTCCTGCCAGTCCGGCTCGTGTTCCGAGGTCCGCACCAGCACGAAAAAGCACGCCTCCAGCCCCAGCGATTCCGGGTCCAGCAGCACCGTCTGGCGGCCGATCACCCCCAGGTCGCGCATCTTGCGGATCCGGTTCCAGACCGGGGTTTTCGACGATCCCACCTTGCGGGCAATGTCATCGAGCGACTGGCTGGCGTCCTCTTGCAGTTCCTTGAGGATCTTGCGGTCGAGCGCGTCGAGGTCGGGTCGGGTCATCATGGAACCTTTGCAAGAACCTCCGGGAATGTCGCGGTTTTACCGGCCATGTCGCGCCGCGTCCAGCACGCCGCGCCACGCCATGCCACGCAGGACCGGTGGCGGGGGTGCGCATGGACGGGACGTTCGACTATCTGATCGTGGGGGCGGGCTCGTCGGGCTCGGTGCTGGCGGCGCGGCTGGCGGCGGCGGGCAGGCGGGTGCTGCTGCTCGAGGCCGGGGGCAGCGACCGGCGGTTCTATGTCCAGATGCCGCTGGGCTACGGCAAGCTGTTCTACGATCCCGCCGTCAACTGGGCCTACCGGACCGAGCCCGATCCCGGCCTGAACCACCAGCGCGACTACTGGCCGCGCGGCAAGCTGCTGGGCGGATCGTCGTCGATCAACGCCATGGTCTGGATCCGCGGGCACGCCAGCGATTACGACGACTGGCAGGCGGCCAGCGGTTCCCCGGGCTGGGGGCGCGCCGCGGCGCAGGCGGCCTACCGCGCCATCGAGGACAACGCCGACGGCGCCGACGATTGGCGCGGGCAGGGCGGGCCGCTCTACATCCGCTCGGGCCGCGATCCGGCGCATCCGCTGGTCGGCCCGTTCCTCGAGGCCTGCGCCGCCGCTGGTCTGCCGCGCAACGCCGATTTCAACGGAGCGCAGCAGGAGGGGGCCGGGATCTATCAGCTCACCATCAAGGGCGGGCGGCGCAATTCCGCGGCGCGGGCCTTTCTGCGACCGGCGCTGAAAACCGGGCGGGTGGCGCTGCGGACCGGGGCGCAGGTGACGCGGGTGCTGCTGGAGGGGCGGCGCGCGATCGGGGTGGAATACCGCTGGAAAGGCGCGCTGCACCAGGCCCGCGCGGCAGAGGTGATCCTGTCCGGCGGGGCGATCAACACGCCGCAGCTCTTGATGCTGTCGGGCATCGGGCCTGGGGCGATGCTGGCAGGGCAGGGGATCGGCGTGGTGCTGGATCAGCCCAATGTCGGCGCGCATCTCAACGACCATCAGGGCATCAACTATACCTGGCGCATGAACGTGCCGACCCTGAACGAGGTGCTGCGGCCCTGGTGGGGCAAGGCGCTGGTCGGGCTGCGCTATCTGCTGACGCGGGGCGGGCCGCTGTCGGTGTCGATCAACCACGGCGGCGGGTTCTTTCGCACCGATCCGGCGCTGGAGCGGCCCAACATGCAACTCTATTTCCAGGCCTTCTCGACGCTGATCCCGCGAGAGGGCGAGCGGCCGGTGCTCAGCCCCGATCCGTTCCCGGGCCTGTCGATCGGCCTGTCGAACTGTCGCCCCACCAGCCGGGGCCGCATCGCGCTGGCCTCGGCCGATCCCTTTGCCGCGCCGCGTATCCAGGCCAATGTCTTTTCGACCGCGCAGGACGTCGCCGAGATGCTGGCGGCGGTGAAATTCCTGCGCCGGATCGCCGCGCAGGCCCCCTTGGCCGCGCTGATCGCCGAGGAATTGCGCCCCGGCCCGGCCATCACCGATGA
>JAANMY010000261.1_pt1 | contig 76754 bp, 58 predicted proteins | sample 7279691 | NCBI WGS metagenome assembly JAANMY01 (sample SAMN14094543, study PRJNA606508) | bioreactor metagenome | isolation source: A lab-scale SPAN reactor treating ammonium-rich wastewater day 388 | place: Ireland: Galway | collected 2018-02-07 | reverse complement strand
GGGGCAAACGCTCATGAATGGGATGGGGATCCTGCATCTCGAAGTTAAGACGCACCGCTTAAAAGAGGACTTTAAGCTTAAGGTGCGGGTGGGCAAGCCGCGCGTGAGTTATCGAGAAACGATCAAGAAAAGCAAGCGACTTTGGGGTGAATGCCATCGCTCCACGGGCGGCACGACCCTTTTTGCGAAAGTCGAACTCCTAGTGGAGCACCACAAGGGGGCTCAACCCATCGTGATTGAAAACCGCGTTCCATCGGCAAAGCTCAACGCGACTTTCGCCGCTGCCATCGAACAGGGCATCCGCGCCGCCTTGTCTTCCGGGGAAGTCGGCTATCCCGTGATCGACGTGAAGGTGACGCTGCTGGATGTTCAACTACATGAGACGGAGACGAATGAAGTCGCCTGTCAAATTGCTGCCGCGGATGCGATTAACCACGCGGTTCGAGAAAACATCGTCCTGCTCGAGCCCGTCATGCATCTCGAAGTGACCGTTCCTGAACAATATTTAGGGCCGATCACGGCTGATTTACAAGCGCGGCGGGCGGAGATCACAGAGATGCACGTGCGCGGTCCATTGCGATCTGTGGAGGCACTGGTTCCCTTGGCGCGCATGTTCGATTATGCGGATGCCGTTCGCAGTTTGAGCCAGGGAAGAGCCAGCTATACCATGGAGCCTCGGCAATACGCTCCCGCTCCGGATGAGGTCCTGAGAAAACTGCTGGGTTTGGAGGAGAGTTAAGTGGATCATCAGCATTGATGAATACTACGATTTGACATGCCGTTGGATGATCTTGGCGGCCTGGTCGGCTTGCTCCGCGCGGACCAAGATGTTGACTTCTTGCATGGGGTTGCCTGGCAATGCAGCCGAGAAATTAACGCCGTCGAGCCGGGCGGAGATACCTTCGTTGTGGAGTTCATTCTTGATCATCTCCGCCACCAACGGGTCGTGGAGAGTATAAACGACAACCAGATCATCGTGTTTCATGATTCACCTCCATACAGACCAAGTTAACAGATTGCCCACTGGTTCCAAGCTATATCGTGAAGTTAAACCAAAAACAGACCATCCGTCTGTTTTTTAAGACAACTTGAAAAATCAGCTAGTACAATAATAACATGTTTGGTGAACGGGATTTAATGTTGGGTCGGAGTCGGAAGATGGCCAAAATTGCTGCTGAGATCATAGCAAATTCGCTTTACGGCTCAAAACTCATGCTACATCGATTCATCGATGATTTGAAGCCAAACGAGTTTGCCCACCGACCTGTGCCTGAAGCCAATTGTGCAGCTTGGATCATCGGCCATTTAACTTGCATTGACCGGCGCATGCTGAATCGCTTCCCATGGGCCACTCCCCCTGTCTTGCAACGGGACTTTGAGGCACGTTTCTCCACCAAGGGTGATGCTCCAAAAGCCAAGGAATTCGGTGATCCTGCGGAATTGATCCGTCTCTTTGACGCCCATCGTGATTCCTTGATCGAACAGGTTCGCCAAGCGGATGAAGTGGTATTAACGGGGCCATGCCCTTTTCCCATGCCCAACTTTGTGACCAACATGGGAGATGCATTGAGTTTCTTGGCGTTACACACCACCATGCACGCTGGCCAGATCACCCTCATCCGCCGATCTTTAGGCTATCCCCCGGTCGTCTAAAGAACCGGTAGGTTCCGAATGATCACGTGAGTCCTTCCTCGGCCAACCAGCGTTCGGCATCCAGGGCGGCCATGCAGCCTGAACCCGCTGCCGTGACCGCTTGGCGATAATGGCTGTCGGCGACGTCGCCCGCGGCAAAAACGCCGGCGATATTGGTATTGGTTCGGTGCGGTTTGGACCAAAGGATATATCCTTTGTCGTCCATTTGAATCTGCCCGGCCAGAAAGTCCGTGTTCGGCGTGTGGCCAATGGCGCAAAACATGCCGCTGGCCGGCAACTCTTCCGTCGCTCCGGTCTGGGTATTCTTGAGCCGCACGCCCGTCACGCCGTCTTCGTCATTCCCCAGGACTTCATCGACCACGCTATGCCATTTCATGGTGATTTTGGGGTTGTTGAGGGCGCGTTGCTGCATGATCTTGCTGGCACGCAATTGATCGCGGCGATGCACGAGGTAAACCACGCTGGCGAATTTGGTCAGATACGTGCTCTCTTCCACGGCGGAATCGCCGCCGCCCACGACGACCAGGGGCTTATTGCGAAACCGCGGCAGCGCCCCATCGCAGACGGCACAGGCCGACACACCCTGGTTTTTGAAGCGGTCTTCGCTGGGCAGGCCGAGATAATTCGCCCTGGCCCCCGTCGCAATCACGACGGCATGGGCCTCGAAACGCTTGCCTTCGCTGCTGGTGAGGGTAAAGGGGCGTTGATGGAATTGCACCGCCGTGACGTCGTCGGTGATGATCCGCGCGCCAAAGTTAACGGCTTGTTGGCGCATGTATTCCATGAGTTCAGGACCGAGAATCGCCCGTTTTCCTTGATGGGCGCTTTTGCCCTCGTACCAAGGTGCATAGTAGCGATCCGGCGCGAGGGCCGATTTGGAAAAGGAGGCCAAGGCGGAAGCATCCACGTGGGGCCACCCTGGAAAATTCTCCACTTCCGTGGTGAGCGCGAGCTGGCCGAGCGGCTGCGTGCCCTTGATGCGATTCGCTTCGGTCACGGCCCCTTCAAAAACCAAAGGCTGCAAATTCGCTCGGGCAGCGTAAATGGCGGCGGTCCACCCCGCGGGACCAGAGCCAATGATGATGATTTTTTCGGGCATGACCGGTTTTCTCCCAACCTTACGAATCCAGAAAAGCGACGCAAGTCTTTCTTTCAACCTTAGCCGCTATTTTAGACGTCAACGACCATCTGACGACCGTGAACCGGGCCATTCATCGGCGACTCTGGTAAGTATCCATGAGCATGATCACCCAGCGAACGGCCTGGATGAACAATAGACAAACTTCGTTGCATTCCCTACACTTTTCCTTCACGGGGCCGTAGCTCAATTGGGAGAGCGCAGCGTTCGCAATGCTGAGGTTGTGGGTTCGATCCCCATCGGCTCCATTGGTTTCATTTCTTGGTTTCGCCGGCGCCGCTTTGCTTTTTAAGCAATAAGCACGTCACAAAGCCCACAGCATCCTGGCGCTCCTGGCACCAATGCCTCCAGGCGGCGAAGTCCCCCGATTGGACGCTGATCTCGGAGAGCGAGGGGCAGCGCAGTTCCCTTGGGGGGACGGCGGCGAGATACGCGGCATATGCGTCCAAGGCTTCCTTGAACCGGCCGAGGTGATACAGCAAATGCACCAAGACCTCGCCGCAGCTACTCGAACCGCCTTCCTGCTTGGCTCGATCCGCTTGATCGCGAAAATAGCCCAAGGCGCTCGCTGCGTCGCTGCCGAGCAACGCCTGGAAAAATTTGGCAAACGCGGCATAGCCTTCGTTGAAGGGAGGGTCGTTCACGGGTTGGAACCGGGGATGGAGTCGTTGGCCGTACGTACTCAATTCAAAAGCCTGCTCGATGCCCGGTCCAGGGGGAAGCTCTAGGGCCATTTCCAGAACGGAGTTCAGATGCGATAGATCGATGTGGTACAAATCCTCCGGGGCGTCTTGCGGCAAGGCTTTCAGCAAAGCGGGCAGCGATGGGACGGGTTCAGGCGGAACCAGGCCGCGCTGAGACAGATCGTACTGGAGCCGATCGATCAATTCGGCGTGAAGCGCCTCGAGCAAGCGGATCACGCAGTCATTGCGGATGTCCTGATGGACGTTGCTTTGGGTCAATGTGGTGATGGCATTGCATAAACCGCGGTGCTGCAGGACCCATTGAAAGCCGAGCTTGGGATGCACGCCTTCTTGCCAGGCCAGGGCGAACATCGTGGGAAACTGCTCCTCGGTCGGCGTCGGAATGGTTTCCAAAAATTTAGCGACGGGTTCGATTTCACCGATGAGACGGAAGTAGGGCCAGGCGCCGACCACGTCCTGATTGTCGAGGAAAAGATGTCCCACCGCATGAGCGGCTTGGCGGATCGCCTCTTCATAAGGTTCTTGCAGAGACGCTGGGATGACTTGGCTCGATTCGCCTTGGGGCAGCACCAAGGGCAGTCCCAGCCTGGCCCTGGCCTCCAACAGCATGGCTTGAAACAGGCCGGCATAATCCCGCTGCGCTCGCAAATGGTCCAGGAGAAGATCGAGCAGGGTCTGCGGGGCCAGCGTGCCAGCCTGGTCGTTTAATTGCTGATAAAAATCCATGCGCCATCCAATGCTAGGGAGAAGGCAAGCCTCTTGGACCCGCACCCGCATTTATTCCTTGGCCAGGGAATAGCAGACCATTTCCTTGTCGTTGCGGACAAAGATGCATTTTTGGGCATAGGCGGGATGGACCCAAACGTAATCTCTGCCCGCCGTGACGGACGTGGGCTCAATGAGCTTGGCGCGGTCGATCTCCTCATAGCCTTGAGGACTGAGGCGGCAAATGATCAATTCCCCATGTTCGTTGAAGAGGAAAAAGCGATCCTCATGCGGCGTGAGAAAGGCGTTGGCCCACCGCACGGGGCGGCCTGCCGTGGTGGCTTTGAAGGTCTCCCACACGCGCTCGCCTGAATCCAGCTTCAAGCAGCGCAGTTGGCCGTAACTGCAAACGCCATAAATGTGGCCGTCTTGCAGATAGGGAGTGCACATGATGGCGTGGAGCTTGTCGGTGCGGCTGGCTTGTTCGGAGTTGCTTTTGCCGCGCCATAGAAGTTTGGCCGAGGGTTTGGGACCGCCGCTCAGTTCGAGCAACATCGGACCATTGTAGAACGAAGTGATGAACAAGAGGTTGCCGGCGTACAATTGCGGCGTGGGGATGGCCAAGCCCGCTTGCAGTTGAAAAGGTTGACGCCAATAGACCTCGCCCGTTTCCGGGTTTAAGCCGTTGACAGCCTCGGGATGCCAAATGATCAACTGGCGCGTGCCGCCGACTTCATAGATCATCGGCGGGCAATATCCCGGCTCCCTGGCCGTGAGGTTTTTCCAAATTTCCTTCCCGGTCATTTTGTCGAAGGCGATGGTGGTGGTGCCGTCGCCGCCGACCATGCAGATCAGTTTATTCCCATCGAGCAGGGGATGGGCCGACCAACCCCAGATGGGGGCCTCAAGTTTATAATCCTTGACGAAATCCTTGGACCAGATCACCTTGCCCGTGGCGGCTTCCAGGCAGAGCAAATGGCCCATGGCTCCGAGCGTGTAAACGCGGTCTTCATCGACCAAGGGCGTACAGCGCGGCCCGTTTTGATAGCTGATCGAATAGTCGCAGTCATAGGCATGCGTCCAGTGGATCGCCCCCGTTTTCGCATCCAAGCATAGAACGCGCTCTTGGCCTTTGATTTTGGTTTGCCGATCAAAATCGGTTTTGGGTTTCGCAGCGTCCTTGGCGACGATCCGGTCCATGACGTAAACCTTGCCATCCTTGACAGCAGGTCCAGAGTAGCCCCCGCCCATGGGCGTGCGCCAGACCAGCTTGGGACCATTGGGCGGAAAACGCTCAAGGATGCCCTCTTCGCGCCAATAGCCATCGCGCCGGGCGCCCAACCATTGCGGCCAATCGTCGGCAGCCAGCGGCGTGGCGATCGACAAGGCGAGGAGAAACAGCAGGATATGGCAGCGCATGATCGTTTCATCCTTTAGTAATGCATGACACATGGAATGGTCCATCATGGCCCGTTCGTGTTCATGTTATTCAAGCGGTCGCGGCCTGTCGATTCAAGGCGGCGTGCTTTCGGATGGTTTTTCGAGGGACGCGGGCGTTTCGGGACCGCCGGCATCGAGGAAGGATTGCAGGAGAATTTGCGCGGCCACTTTGTCGATTTTCTCTCGTCTTCGCTTGGCGGTCATGCCTGCTTCTTCCAGCAAGCGATGCGCCAAGGCGGAGGTGAGACGTTCATCGTGGTACACCACCGGGAGATCAACCGCTTGACTCAACCAATGACCGAACTGTCGCGCTGCCTGGGCTGATTCCCCTTCTTGATGCGTGCGCATGTGCAGCGGCAATCCGACCACGAGCCCGACAATGCCATGCTGCTTGGTCACCTGGCGGAAATAGGCGGCATCCAATTCTGGGGTGCGGCGGTGATATAGGATCAGCGGCGCGGCGACCTTCCGCTCCGAATCGCAAACGGCCAAGCCCACGCGGCGTTGACCGTAATCGACGCCCAGCAAAGCTCCGCGCTCAGGGAAGGTCATGCTCATTAAAGGAATGCTTCCAGGCCCTGTTGCTTGAGTTGCTCAACGAGCTGCTTGATCCCCGCTTCATCCCGATGATCGGCGACCAGAATCACGTCCCCATCACGAACCACTAACAGATGTTCGACCCCCACTGTGGCGATCAGTTGGCGCGCGGCATCATCCCCTGCGACGATGCAGTGGCGGCTGTTCAAGCCGAGGTGGCGCGTGCCGAGCACCGTGTTCCCGGTGGCGTCTTGCGGGTGATGTCGTTGCAGTGCCGGCCAGCTTCCCACGTCATCCCACTGAAACGCGGCCCTGAGCACATAGCTTTCCTGGGCATGTTCCATCACGGCATGATCGATGCTGATCCGTGGCAGCGCCTCATATTCCTGGCGAAAAACGTGCGCTCGCTCCGGGGTGTCCCAGGCATGGGCGATCCGGTGAAGAGCCGCGTGCAGCGCGGGTGCCAAGCGCTGGATTTCCTTGAGGATGGCGGCGGCGCGCCAAATAAAGAGGCCGCTATTCCAGAAAAACGCACCGCTCTGGAGATACTTTTCCGCCGTGGCGTAGTCGGGCTTTTCCTTAAACTTGGCGATGCGATGAATGTCGATGCCGTTGCGACTGGGAAGGGGCTCGCCTTGCTGGATGTAGCCGTAACCCGTGGCAGGGTATTGCGGCGGGATGCCCAAGGTGATCAAGGCATCGGGTCGTTCCTCCGCTAATTGCACCGCGGCATTCAAGGTGCGGTGAAAACTGGCGAGAGGCTGAATGACATGATCCGCGGGCGTGACCAGAATGATGGCGTGCGGGCACTGGCGGGCGATGAGGGCGGCGCCGAGGCCAATGCACGCCGCCGTGTCCCGGCCGAACGGTTCGCCGACAATCTGGTCCTTGGCGATGTCATGGAGTTGCTCCGCGACCAGGGGAACTTGCTCGGACGTGGTGATGATCCACGTTTGCTGGGGGGGAGCCAGCGCTTCCAGACGCTCCACCGCCTGCTGCAAAAGAGTTCGCTCGCCCACCAAGGTGAGAAACTGTTTGGGACGCCGCCGCCGGCTCCTCGGCCAGAAGCGCGTGCCGCCGCCTCCCGCCATCACCATCGCATACGTGTTCGTCTTCATTGCCGATGTAGTACCGCCAGTGAGTCGATTTCAGAATGGAAAGCTGAGAGTATCATAAGCGAGCTGAACGCGCGGGGGAAGTTTGGCTTGGACTTCCGCGTATTCCAGGTCGTGGCTGAGGTGGGTCAAAAAGGCCTGCTTAGGTCGCAATTCCGAGATCACTTCCAGCGCTTGGTCCAAGGTGAAATGGGCCGGATGGGGTTTCGTCCGCAGGGCATCCAGCACCAGGACGTCCAAATCCATCAGCATGTTCATACTGGAGCTTGGAATATAGCTGACGTCCGTGCAATAAGCCACCGACCCCAGGCGAAACCCCAACACCTTGAACTGCGCATGGTCCAGGGGGATGGGAAGGATGCGTTCTCCCAAGACCTCAAACGGCTCGCCTTCCAAAATACGCGCGAATTCCAGCAGTGGCACGAAGTTATAGGGCGATTTGTAGTCGCGCCCTTGAAAGGCATAGGCGAAGGTTCGCCGCACCATCTGCTCCGTTTCCATGTTGCAATAGATGGGCAGGGGGCCGCCGAGATGGTGGGGGAAGACCCGCACATCGTCGAGGCCAAATAGGTGATCGGCGTGATAATGGGTCAAGAGCACGGCATGGACGAAGGGGATCTTGGCCCGGAGCAATTGCAAGCGCAGTTCGGGGGGGGTGTCGATCAGGATGCGTCCTTGGGGAACCTGAATGGCGACGCTGCAGCGATAGCGCTGATTCCGGGGATCGTTGGAAGTACAAGTTTGACACCCACAACCGATCATCGGGACGCCCACGGACGTGCCCGTACCCAAAAAAGTGAAAATGCGTTCTCCAGGCATTTGGACATTATATGTCCTTGCTTGGGGGAGTTCCTCCTGGAACAAGAATAAAAAAAACCCCGCTGGGCGGCCCAGCGAGGGTCGGTTCTAGGTTCTTTCCCATTCATGGGATGAGCGTCTTAATGGGCATCCACGATCTTCACGGCCTTGTAGCCGCCGCGCAGCGCATCAACGATGGTGATGAGGCCGAAGATGACCACCAAGATGGCTGGCAGGACCGCGACCCAGCGAAACGCCCAGGCGGCTCCCTGAGCCTCGGCTTTTTCAAGGGCTTGCACTTTATCGGTGCCGATGTCCTTGAGAAATTGATTTGCCCTTTCGTAGCTCTGTTGCTCCGTTGGGCTTAAGGTTTTCCCCCGGGCTAATCGGCGTTCCGCATCCCTGACCGTGTCGCGGGCGCCATTGATTGGCCCAAAGACGTCGGGATTGGGTTTCAGGGGATCGGCGGGATAAATATGCTGCGTGATGGCGGGGGGTAGAAAGCTCGGAGTGTCGGTTTTGACCAGCGGCATCACCTTGTTGTCGATCACGACGGCCGCTTTTTGCAATTCGGCGGGGAGGTTGGCCACGGTATAGGAATCATAGATGCCCCCCATCAGCGGCATCGCTTGCCAAATGGCGAGATTACCCACCGAACCGATCAGTCCCAGCAGCAGGGCCCCGCCCTTGGGAAAGCGTTCCGCCGTCACGCCCAGCATCGTCGGCCAGAAATAAGCGATCCCCAAGCCGAAGACGGTGGCGGCCACGAAGGCCATGATCGCGCTATCCACGAAGCTCAGCCAGTACAAACCGATGCCTGTGAGAATGGCGGAGGCCGTGAGCATGCCCACCGGAGACAGCTTGTGGGCCAAGGGCCCCGCGAAGAAGCGCAAAACGAACATCAATCCCGAGGTATAGACGAAGACCAAGGTGCCGGAGACGTTGGCGGTACGCTTCAAGACGGACTCTTGCCATTGATTCGGCCCCAACTCCGAAGAGGCGGTCAGCAGCATGCAAAAAGCCCACAAGAGAAACATGGGGCGCAGGGCTTGGAGAAACATCGTGCCCGTGGACACGTTCGCCTGGACGCGCTCCGTCTTGGGGAACTTTTGTCCAAGGCACAGCAGGCCGTACAAGAGATGCGGAATCAAAAGCAAGCCGACTTTGACCTTCCAGCCGAAGCTGGCCACCGACATCACTTTATCGGCGGGCTGCTGGCCAAAGTACCAGGCATGCAAGTCGTTCAAATAGGGATCGATGGCGAACGTGGCGAGGAGCCCGGCCATGATCAAGCCGCCAGGCCACCAGGCGTGGAGGATGTTGAGATAATGGGTTTTTTCCTCGGGATAGAGGGTGGCCGCCAAGGGGTTGATGGCGATTTCCACCAGGCCGTTGCCGCAGCCCACCAGAAACGTCGACAGCCATAGCACCCAAAAACTGGAGTTGATGAGTAAGCCCCAGTCTTGTGGAAAACTTTTCGTCACACTCTCGATCGTTGAACTGATCCAGCCGATTTGCGACAGGTCCCCGGCAAAGATGGTCCCCAGGATGCCGGCTAAATGGCAAATCCAGGCCAGGAAGAGAACGGTTCCCATGCCCAGGGCGTCGCACAATGGGGCTGTCACCAACATAGAGATGGCCATGCCCAGAAAAGCGGCGCCCATGACCTGGCCGATGGCTTCCTTGGTGAGTCCGAAATCCGCGGCCAAGGGGTCCGTGATGTTCTGGCGGATCATGAAGGAAAAAGCGGAGGTGATGAGAGCGATACAACTGGCGGTAAAGAGGCGGCGGGCGTTCATGCAGAGTCTCCACGAAAAGCAGTGGCGATATCTCGTGGTCATCGTTCCATGATGATGCTTCCACTCGATGGATGCTTTGTGTTATCACGCCAGACATCCCATGTCAATCGCCAATGCCCATTCCGTGGCGTGGTCTTCAGGAAACCACCAGGTGATCCGAGTTAAAACACGCGGGACGATGGCAGGTCGGGCCATCGTCCCAAGACGTCATGCAGGGCGGGCTTGGCTCGTTTCACTCCTGTTGAGCATTTTCAGGAGCACCGTGCCGTTTCCGCCAATACAGCTTGTGCAACTCCATGGCTACAAAAACGGTCAGCGCCAGGATCACCATGGTGATCCAGGTTTCCAGGGAAACCGGCTCCGTGCCCAATAATTTTTGAAACATCGGGATGTACATGGAGGCGACGTGAACCAGGAAAGCAATAATCATCCCGCCTAGGAGAAAGGGGCTGCGGAAGGGGGAGTGCTTGAAGGCGGACCGCGTCTCCGACCGGCAATTGCCAATGTGCACATTTTCGAAAAGGACCAACAGCAAGAGCAGGCAGTTGCGTGCGGCTTTAACATCGGCCTCATACTGCGGCGAATCGGAATGATGCGGCGGCACGAGAAACCAAAAGGCAGCCAAGCTGACAAGGGCGATGACCATGGCGGAGACGATGGTGCGTTCGATCATGAGCCGATTAAAAATCGGCTCTTGCGGCGGGCGCGGTTTGCGGCGCAGCGTGTCGCCTTCATTCGGCTCAAACGCCAAGGCAATGCCTTGAATGCCGTTGGTGACCAGATTCAACCACAATATTTGCACCGGCAAGAGCGGCAGGGGAACGCGCTGGCCGACGGCCAGGGCCATGCCCAGGAGAATCACCTCGGCGGCGCCCGTCGAGATCAGCAAGAAGATGACCTTGCGGACATTGTCATAAGCCACCCGGCCTTCCTCGATGCCCGCGACAATGGTGGCGAAGTTATCATCGCTGATGACCAGTTCGGCGGCTTCCCGGGCCACGTCGGTTCCGCTTTTGCCCATCGCCACGCCAATATTCGCCGTCCGCAGGGCAGGGGCGTCGTTCACGCCATCGCCCGTGACGGCGACGAAATGGCCCGCCGCGCGCGCTGCTTCCACCAATTCCAGCTTCTGGCGCGGCGTCACCCGGGCGAACACGCGGATCTGTTTCAGAATCTCCTTGAGTTCTTCCTGGGACTTGCCTTCCAATTGACGTCCCGAAATCACCTGATTCGGTTGATTGGCCAATCCCAAGTCGCGCGAGATGGCCAAGGCCGTGACTGGATGGTCCCCCGTGATCATGCACACGCCCACACCGGCCTTATGGCACGCCTTCACGGCTTCCTTGACCCCGGTCCGCAGGGGATCGATCATGCCGACAAAGCCAAGAAACTTCAGCTTTTCCGGAGCGGGGGGCGGCTGGCTCTCGTCCATGGACGGATCCGCTTTGCCTTCGGCCAAGGCCAGGACCCGGAAGCCGCGTTCGGCCATGGATTCGGCCAATTTATGGAAATCGCTGGGGGCTTGCGAACCTTCGGACCACTCGCACATGGACAGCACCCGTTCGGGAGCGCCTTTGACAAAGACCCATCCTTCATCTTGAAAGCGATGAAAAGTAGCGGAGAAGGCATGTTCCGGTTCGAACGGGATTTCGTTGATCTGTTTGAATTCATCCAGCGTGGCTTCGCGCAGCCAACCGCATTTATGCCCCATGGTCAAAAGGGCCAGGTCCGTGGGATCGCCCCGCCAGACCCAGCTTCCATCGCGTTGATGCAAATCGCCTTCATTGCAGAGGACGGCAGCTCGAGCCAAGGCGTCCAGAGCGCTGTTTTGCCCTTTCTGCAAGGCTTCGCCATCGCGGACCACGTCCCCATTCGGTGCAAAGCCCTCTCCCGAGACGTGCAGGATGGTTCGATCCGCCAAGCGTATTTCCTTGACCGTGAGCTCGTTGCAGGTGAGGGTGCCCGTCTTGTCGCTGGCGATCAACGTGCAACTTCCCAAACCTTCCACCGCGGCCAAGCGGCGCACGATGACGCCGCGTGCGGCCATGCGCGTGGTGGCAATGGCCAGGGCGACGGTCAGGGCGGCGGGAAGGCCCTCGGGGATGGCGGACACGGCCAAGGCGATGCTGAACATGAACATGTCGTGAATGCTGTACCCATGCAGCACGATGCCCATCAAAGCAATGATGATGACCGACACGAGGACCACGATCGCCACGGTCTTGGAAAAGCGTTCGATCCGCTCAAGCAGCGGCGGTCGGCCGCCGCTCGTGTCGAGCACGTCAAGGGCGAGTTGACCGACGACGGTGTTCGCCCCGGTATTGACGACAATGCCTTTTCCCCGGCCGCGCTGCACAATGGCTCCCGCAAAGGCCAGATTGCGGCGATCCCCCATCGGTGCGTCGGCTTCTCCCGTCCAGGCCGGGTCCTTGAGAACAGCCAGCGATTCGCCGGTGAGAAAAGATTCATCGATTTCCAGGCCATGAGCGGACAAGAGGCGCATGTCGGCGGGCACGCGATTGCCCGACTCGAGCCAGACGATGTCGCCGGGGACTACGTCTTCCGCGTCGACTTCAAAGATTTCACCGCCGCGCATGACCGCCGCGCGAATGTGCAGCAGCGATTGCAAGGCGCGGCTGCTTTGCTCGGCGCGCCATTCTTGATAACCGCCGATCAAGGCGTTGATGGCCAACACAGCAAAGATGAAGCCGGCGTCGAGAAAGTCCCCCGCCCCCAAGGCCACAATGGCGGCGATGCCCAGAATGTAGATCAAGGGGCTGTGAAATTGACGCAGCAGGAATTCCCACCAGGCCGGGGGAGGTTTATGGGGCAAGCGGTTATGGCCAAACTCCTTCAGCCGCGATTGGGCTTCCTCATTCGAAAATCCTGTTTCCTTGGCTTCCAGAGCGCTGAATAGTTCATTCACGGCGAGCGTGTGCCATGATTTCTTCAGTTGTTCCTTCATCGATGTTCCCTCGACTTGAAAAGCCAGCCAACTCGGACCAATCAATCGTCGTTTTTCATTAACGCAAGAATTGACCTGTTCGTAAACCATTCTCCCTTGGTTAAAGCCTTTAGCCTGGCACTCGTATCTTGGCCTTCATGCCAGCACGCTGCTATCAAGTTATTTGAGGCACATGGGAAATGCCATGAAATCAGGCCGTGTTTTGAGCCAGTTTAAAACCATATATAGCCAGGTTGCATTCAACCATGAATGAGGCTCATCCAAGCCAGCGTTTTGGACGTGCCCTTAAAACTGATACGAAGAAAACCGGGCAAAGCAAGGTTCAGCGACCGAGGGGTCGCATGACGAATGAAAAAGGGTTAAGATTGAAGAAAGCAGCCAGCGACGAGGGGTGAAACATGTTCTCGAGTCGGTTACCCAATCTAGCCTTGGCCGATCATTGCCGATCCTTGCGCTATTTGATTGAATCGGGATTGACCCTTCCCAAAGCGATGAAGCAGCAAGCGACCAAGGGGCCGCTTGCCATTCGACCGGTGGCCAAGCGCTTGGCGGCGGTCTTAGCGGAAGGGGAAGACCTGCCCACCGCGCTCCAGGACGTTGCCCATTATTTCCCGCCGATCTTTCTTTCCTTGATCGCCGTGGCGGAAGAAACCGGCCAGCTCCCCATCGCCTTGGAGGAATTGGAGGAGTACTTTCGCTTGCAGGATCGGCTGTGGAAGAATTTCATCAGTCAAATCACCTGGCCGGTGATTCAATTTATCGGCGCCGTATTGGTCATCGCCTTCCTGATCTACATATTGGGCGTCTTGCCCGCCAATCCCATCAGCGTCTTTGGGTTAAAAGGCGAGACCGGCGCAATGATCTTCCTGGGTTCCGTGGGCGGCGTGGTGCTCTTTATCTTCCTGGGCTATTGGTTCATGAGCCATGTGGCGAAGAAAGGCGGCGTTATCGACAAATTCCTTTTGGGCTTGCCCTATTTAGGCGGGTGCCTGGAAGCTCTGGCGTTGTCCCGTTTTTCTCTGTGCATGGGCATACTGGTGGATGCGGGAGCTCGCATCGGCGATTCCTTGAAACTGAGCCTGGAAGCCACGAGCAATCACGCCTTCGCTGAGCGTGCGACGCAGGCCAAGGCGCACATCGAAAGCGGCTTGACGCTGGAGGAGGCCCTGCGCGAAATGCATTTGTTTCCGGAGGAATACATCGACATTGTCGGGACGGCTGAAATCGCGGCGCAGGAAGGCAAAGTCTTTCACCAACAGGCCAAATATTACAACGACACGGCGACCCTGCGCATGAAGGTCTTGGCCACCGTGGCGGCCAAATTGGTTTGGCTTTTGGTGGCGATCTTTATCATTGCGTTGATCTTCAACCTGGCCTTGCAGTATATCGGCACGATCAACAACGCCCTCCAGGGACTGTGACGCCGCGGATCGAGCCGCGTTCGATGAGCAAAAAAGAACAAGGCCGCCGGTTTAACCCGACGGCCTTGCGAATTTACCTGATGCATGCGTGGCTTACTTCAACATTTTCTCAATCACGGCACCATCGACCTTCAAGGAGACGGTGACCACGGCCCCATCGACGTCGATCTTGATGTTTTTGAGTTGGTCCACCAAAGGCTTCAAGCTTTTGGCGTTGTCGCCGAGCAATTGGGTAAACTGCTTGTCCATCTCGGCGATGTTCCCCTTCATTTCATCGGCGTCCGTCTTGGCGGTCTCTTCGTCCTTGAAAGTAATGTTCATTTTGAAGTCGATGTTCTTGTCGAGCTTCGCGGAACCAGTGACCTTGAGAACGTTGTCATCCACTTCACTTCCAGCAAAGAAAAAGGTCTGATCTTCCTTGCGGCCCTTCAGCAGTTCCTTCATCGTGTTCGAAAGGGAACCTTTTTCGCTGCCTTTCAAACAGCTTTCCATGGTTTCCTTTTTGACCGCGAACGCCAGCGCGCCGTCGGCGATCAAGGAAACGTACACCTTGTCATCTTGATCGGGAGGCGACATGACGAACATGGACTTCTTGCCCACGCGAATTTTTTCGAGCATGCCGGGCTGAGCCCCGCTCAAAAGGCCGTAAACCATCTCCACATTCGCATCCGTGAAGTGGGGGCTGGTGATGATGCAGATGAAGTCCTTGTCATCGGCACTCTTGGTGTTGCCTGCGACGATGAACTCGCCCACGGCTTCCTGAGCCATATCGAAAAACTGATTGATTTGATCCTGATCGCGCACGGCTTCCTGAATCATCGGCCAAACCATTTCCAACTGGGCAGCCTGAGGATTCAATTGGGATGCCATTTTCGTCAAATTTTCGCCGTACTTGTCGATCAGCTTCGGGAGCGATTTGCGCACCATTTCGGAGCCGCAAACTTTCTTCAGGTTGATCGAGAAGTACATATTCGCGTCCGCGGGCAGATACTTATCAAACTCGGACGCACGCGCTGATTGGCTCATCAACCCCAACACCATGAGGGCCAAGCCGGCGAGCCAAAGTTGAAATCTGCTCTTCATAATGCACCGTTTCCTTTGTTGAGTTTTGGCTTAAACCTTATTGGGAAGATAGTCACGCCATGGCCAATTTCAAGAGAGGCCCCAATACCCAATACCCTCATTCCAAAGGCTTGTTTCAATGAAAACCAATTCGAAGCAAAAGGCAGCGGCGAACGATGTCCTGGATCAAATGAGGATCAAGCGCATTCAAGAGCAAATCTTGAAGGCTTGCTCCATAGAGGCGATCGGATCGCGTTTGGGGATGAATTCCTGTCCCAAGTAGCCTTGATAGCCGGTTTCCTGAATCGCTTTCACGATGGCGGGGTAGTGCAATTCTTGGGATTCATCGATCTCATTGCGCCCGGGAACGCCGCCCGTATGGTAATGGCCGATATATTCCTTGGACTGCCGAATCGTGGCGATGACGTCGCCTTCCATGATTTGCATGTGATAGATATCGTAGAGCAATTTGAAGCGGCTGGAGCCAATCTGTTTGCACAGGTCCACTCCCCACGCGGTCTTATCGTACATGTAATCGCGGTGGTCTCGTTTGCTATTCAGACCTTCCATCAAGACCGTCACCTGTTTGGACTCCGCGTGCCCCATGACGAGTTTTAATCCCTCGGCGCATGCTTTAAGCCCATCCTCATCGCTGATCGTTTGCCCCTTGATGGTGCGATTGCCCGCCATGCAAATCACGGCGGGCAGGCCAAACTCGGCCGCAACGTCGATGTTTTTTTTCAGTTGTTGGACCAGCCGTTCATGATGCTCGCGCCGATTGAAGCCATTGACAATATCCACTCGGCCATAAACGGCACACGTCAAGCCCGCTTCCATGACGGTCTTGACTTCTTCGGGGCTGCCCAGCAGTTCAATCGATTGATAGCCGATCTTCGCCGCCTGGCGCGCCAACTCATCAAGCGGGATGCGGCCATAACACCAACGACAGAGCGATTGTTTGATGCCGCTCGATAAGGCGATGTGATGCGGCGAATAACCGGCATCGGTTTGCGCAGCAGCGGCCAGCCAACCCGCCACTACGCTAGAAGCCGCCAAGCAATCGCGCCGCGTCACGGGATTTGCAGACATCACAGGACTCCTATCAAAAATGAAGCCACCGCTAGCATCGTAGCGAGCCGGGCCATGCCGAGCAAATGATTCCTGTCGGAATCACGGCGGAGAGCGCTGTTCATCTGGCAAGCGAACCGATGGACCGCGGCTCGTCATTCCTTCTTCTTTTGCCGAGCGAAATACTCTTTCATGATACCATCTGGGTCTTCACGAAACGCATCCAGGCAGCCGGTGCAGCAAACGTAATAGGTCTCTCCCTTGTAGGTCACGGCGATGGTGCCTGCTCCCCCCGTCACCACGCACTCCTTCGCCTTATTGGCATCCTTGGCGAATTCAACTCCTTCCTTCGTGGCGCCCACTTCGAAGATGCGAGTAAATGTGCGACCAGACCGCGGCTTGCTCTCCTGGCGGAACAGCATGCGGCTTTGGTGCAGTAATTGGATCACGATCCGTTTGGAGGTCTCGTTGTCCTGATCCTCGCATTCCAGGGTCAACTGCCGATTCTTCCAGACGCCTTGATACGTTTCTTTGACTTTCGAAAGCGTTTCCAACTGCAATGCGAAGCGTTTGCTTTCTGGGTTGTAGGTCAACACTCCCGCCCGATAAAAGCGGCCATCCTCGATGCGGAGTTGGATCGATGGTTGCTTCCCTTTGAAGTCCCAAACCCAATGCAACTTCTCCACCCAATGACGCTGCTCCGACCCCTGGCTCTTTTGGGCCAGGGTGCCCGTGCCGCGCCAAGAACCGATCAAATCGCCCAGCTCTTGCAGCGCTGCCTGGGCCTGGTTCCGATCCGCACTGCGGTTTTCAGGCCCGGGCGGGGATGGCGCGCCGGTTGCGTCATGAGCCAAGAAGCATGCGGCTGGAAAAATCCACATGAACCAGATGAAGCATGGTTGTCGAAATGCGCTTTGTTGCATGTTCAGTCTCTTTATTTGAGGAGACACAGGGAGACGGCTTGTTGCTCGGCTCGATCAGCCCATTGATCCTTAAACCCGCAGAGGAGATGATCGCACCCGAAAAATGAGGAAATCTCAATCAATTGACCCTATTCGCATGGAGTGCTGACTATGCCAAGCATAACGACTTTTTGTCCCAGTGGGTCCAGTGAAACTGGGTAATTCACGCGACCTGGTCCTTGCGTCATGTTAAGATCAGGGTTCACTGTCGATCGGTCCTCTGTCCATGCACATGGCCGCGAAGCACAGTGCCTACCTGTACATGATCACATTTGCCATTGCCTGAGGGAGGAAAAGTAAGGTGAAAAGGCTGCTCTCTTTACCTATTGCCTGGCTCGTTACCATCGGCTGCATGATTGTTTTCACGCAACCTTCGGGTGCCTGGCAAGACGAATCCGATCAAAAAAAGCGTGACGAGAAAATCGCCGAGATTCAAAAACAGATCACCGAGTTGCAAAAACAGCTCGATCAGATGAAACAAGCAGCGGACAAGCCTGCTCCTCAGCCCGAATCGCCCAAGGCGCAGCTCCCCGAGGAATGGGTCAAACAATTCAAATGGCGGAGCGTTGGCCCCGCGGCCATGGCGGGAAGAATCACGGCAATAGCAGTCTGTTCCGATGATCCTAGCATTTACTGGGCGGCGACCGCTTCGGGGGGATTGATCAAGACGGTGAACAACGGCGTCACCTTCGAGCATCAGTTTGATCATGAAGCCACGGTGTCCATCGGCGACGTTTGCGTGGCGCCGTCCGACAAGAATATCGTGTGGGTCGGGACCGGCGAAAACAATCCGCGCAATTCGGTTTCCTACGGCGACGGCGTTTACAAATCGGTCGACGGCGGCAAAACCTGGCAAAACATGGGCCTCAAGGAATCCTTCCAGATCGGCAGAATTGCCATCCATCCGAAAAATCCCGACATCGTTTACGTCGGCGCCTTGGGAAGGCTCTATGGCCCGAACCCGGAACGCGGTCTATTCAAGACCACCGATGGCGGTAAGACCTGGCAGAAGATTCTTTACAAGGACGAAAACACGGGCGTCATCGACATCGCCATGCATCCCACGGAACCGGACACGCTGCTAGTGGCCATGTGGGAACGCAAGCGCGATGAGTTTGATGCCTCCGTCGGCGAGCCGCGGCCGCCCGATGGCTATGACGCCTACGACCCCGTGGTGAAATGGGGCGAGCACGCCGGGATATACAAGACGACGGACGGCGGCAAGTCCTTTACCAAACTCTCCAAGGGTTTGCCCAGCAATAAATTCGGCCGCGTCGGCCTCGACTATTACCGAAAGAATCCCAACGTCGTCTACGCCATCGTGGATTGTGAAAAGATTGGCATGGGGACGCCTCCCCCCGCCGGCACGGGCCGGGCCGACCTTGGCTTCTTCGCCCAGGACACGGAGGAGGGCATGAAGATCGCCATGGTGTTTGAAGGGCGCGCCGGTGAAAAAGCGGGCTTGAAGATCGATGACGTCATCCTGACCGTGGACGACAAGAAGATGCCCTTCAGCGATCTTTCAAGTTTAGTCAGGGATAAGAAGCCCGAAGACAAGCTCAAGATCAAGTATCAACGGGATAAGGAAACGAAGGAAATCGACTTTGTCTTGGGGGAACGACCTGAATCCGGCGGCGGCCCTGGCGGCGGTGGCGGCGGCGGTGGCGGCGGCGGTGGCGGCGGAAGCCCCTCCGCTCCCGGATCGAATTTGGCCCGCCGGCCCTACACCGCCTTTTACGGCGGACAGCGTGAAAACGTTCAGGATCGCCAGGGCAAGGATGGGCATGAATTCGGCGGCATCTATCGCTCCGACGACGGCGGCGAATCGTGGACGCGCGTCAATAGCTTTAATCCGCGCCCCATGTACTTCAGCCTGATCCGCGTCGACCCGCAGAACGACCAGAACGTCTACATCGGCGGCGTGAACATGCACAAATCCACGGATGGCGGCAAGACGTTCCGCACGGATTCCAAGACCAGCCGCGAAGTGCATTCTGATTACCATGCCATGTGGATCAATCCCAAGGACCCACGGCATATCCTCGTGGGCACCGATGGCGGCGTGTACGTCACCTACGACCAAATGGCGCATTGGGACCACCTGAACACCATGGCCTTGGGACAGTTCTACCATGTTTGCGTGGATAGCCGGCAGCCTTACTGGGTTTATGGCGGCTTGCAGGACAATGGCAGTTGGGGCGGCCCCACGGTCAACGTCAAGGGTGGAGCCATGTTCAATCGCAGCGGCGAACCGAATGGCCCGATCAATGAAGATTGGCTCTATTTAAATGGCGGCGACGGCTTCGTTTGCCGCGTGGATTGGAACGATCCTGATTGGGTCTACTGCGAAAGCCAGGGCGGCATGATGGTCCGGCGCAACCTGAAAACGGGGGAGCGCGGCATGATTCGCCCCACGTCCGCCTCCGGCGTCACCGCCAGGCGTTGGAATTGGAACACACCGTTCATCTTGTCCCATCACAATAGCAAAGTCTTCTATTGTGCGGGCGAATACGTCTTCCGCTCCTTCGATCGCGGCAACAACCTCAAGGTCATCTCTCCCGAGATCACCTTAACGAAGAAAGGCAGCGCCACGGCGTTGTCCGAATCGCCGCGCAACCCCGAAGTCCTGTGGGTGGGCAGCGATGATGGCGCTGTTTTCGTCACCCGCGACGGCGGCAAGCAATGGACCAAGGTCAACGACAAGGTCGGTCTCGCGGGACCCCGCTGGGTCGCCACCATCGAGGCCAGCCACCACGTGGAGGGCAGGGCCTACGTCTGCTTCGATGCCCACCGCTCCAACGATGACGACCCGCACATCTACGTGACGGAAGACTTTGGCCAAACGTGGAAATCGATCCGTGGCAATCTGCCGCGGGGTTCGAGCCGATGCCTCCGCGAAGATCCACAGAACCCTGATCTGCTCTTCTGCGGGACGGAGTTCGCCATCTTCGCTTCGGTCAATCGCGGCAAGAGCTGGACCAGGATCAATAACAATCTCCCCACGGTCGCCATTCACGAAGTGGCGATTCATCCGACGGCCGAGGAGATCGCCGTGGCCACGCATGGCCGCAGCATTTGGATTCTCGACGTGGCCATGCTGAGGCAAGTCAAGGAGGAGACCTTCAAGGAAGACGCGGTCCTCTTCAAGCCAGCCACGGTGACCCGCTGGCGCTCCGAGGCTGGCCGCGGCGGCACGTCGCGCCGCTTTGTCGGAGAAAATCCCGTCAACGGCGCGCCCATTTACTACTACTTGCCCAAGAAGGCGGAAAAGGTGACCCTGAGGATCATGGACCATGAAGGCAAAACGATCCGGGAGATCAGCGGCTCCGCCGACGCGGGACTGAACAAGGTCGTTTGGAACCTCACCCGCAGCAGCACGCGGCCCACGGGCCAACAACTCCCCCGCCGCAGCGGCCAAGGCGGCTTTGCCTTCTTCGCCGCGCCAGGCAACTACCTGGTGGTGCTGGACGTGGACAAGAAGGAAGCTCGGCAAACCATCCGCGTCGAAGGCGATCCGAATCTCCCCGCGGGCGGCTCCTTCCTCGACGAGGTGTTGTGGGAGTGGGAGCAAGAATGGTTGGAAAAGCAGCATCGTCGGATGGATCAATAAGTCATCGGTCGAGGCTCACTCATCGTTCGAAAGCAGAAGGCACGCTCTCGCCGAGCGTGCCTTTTGCCATGGATGGGCATTCCCGCCCTCTTGGCCATGAGGAAGTCCATAATATGATCCGTGTAGAAACGGAGTGAATGACGATGCGGGAAGAACCAATGCACGACCTCACCGCCGCTGTGGTCGCACGGGCGGGATTTTTCTCCTATGTGCGCCTCGTCGCCGCTTTGCTCATCACGGCCGTCATGCCGTTGGGATGGGGACGCATCGTCGTCGTCGCCATGCAGACGGGCCGGCCCGAAACCATCGTCCTTGGGGCCTTTGCCGCCGTCTTTCTGACCGTCCTGGCCTTGACCTGGGGGTGCGGGCAAAAACTCTCGGTCGAACGGCCTTGGCGGTGGCAGCGGCAGGACACCCTGTTACTGCTGGTGCTCGTCCTCATCTGGTGCGGTTCCTATGCGCTCGTCTTCGGCTACTACGTCGATTCGCTGATCCACCCGGCGATCGTGTATGGACTTTTCGTGCCTTCCACCTTGTGGGTTTTGGCCGCGGCCTGGAGTTTTTATTGGCCCTTGTCTTGGAAACTTCGCCTGGCGGGGATTGGCTTGCTCCTCTTCCTGGCCGTCGATTTTCCGCTGCTCATGCGGGTGGATGGGTTGACCGGCGACGGCAAGGTCAACTTCGCCTGGCGGCATACCTCCGCGCCGGCCAACATCCCGCCGGAAGCGGTCATTCCCGAGCGACCACTGCCATGGCAGCCGCCCAGGCCGGCGGACTTCACCCAGTTTCTGGGGCCGGCCCGGTCCGCGATGCTGCCAGGGGTCCAGGTCGGCGGCGACTGGTCGAAGCAGCCCCCCAAGCTGTTGTGGCGGCGGCCGGTGGGGCTGGGCTGGAGTTCGTGCGTCATCCTCCATGACTGGATCATCACTCAGGAACAAGTCGGCAACATGGAAGCCGTCACCTGTTTGCAACTCAAGGACGGCCAGGTCGTTTGGCGGCACGTTGATCCCGAGCGGTTTGGCAGCAGTTTGGGCGGCCCCGGCCCGCGCGCCACGCCTTGCGTCGCCGATGGCGGGGTCTATACGGTCGGCGCCACCGGGCTGCTCAATTGTCTCGACTTTGGCACGGGGAAGGCCATCTGGTCGGTCAATATCTTGACGGACAATCAAGGTCAGAACATCGACCACGGCATCTGCGGTTCGCCCCTGGTGCGGGGCGACCTGGTCTATGTCTGCCCCACGCGCGAGGGCGGCCCCAGCCTCGTTGCTTATCACCGCGTTACGGGCCAGCGGCAATGGCAAGCGGGGAAGGATCGTGCCAGCTACAGTTCGCCCATGTGGGTCGAACTGTGCGGCCAACCGCAGATCCTGGTCTTTCACAGCGAGGGCGTGACCAGCCACGACCCCGCCGACCAAGGGGCGGTCCTCTGGACCTTCCCGTGGACCAACGGCTACAAAGTCAATTGCTCGCAGCCGCTGGTGATCGAGAATGGTCCCACCCAGGCGGACCTGCTCATCTCCACGGGCTATGACAAGGGGTCGGCCCTGATCCGCGTTCAGCCGGGGCAGGGCAAGGCATGGTCGGTCAAAACGCTCTGGGAAAAACGGCATCTGCAAGCGAAGTTCACCACTGCCGTGCTGCATCGGGGGTTTGTCTTTGGTCTCGACAACGGCATCCTCTGCTGTCTCGATCCCAAGACGGGCGACCGCCGCTGGAAAGGCGGCCGGTACAACCACGGCCAGGTGCTGCTCGCGGGGGATCGGCTAATCGTCCAGACTGAGGAGGGGCCGCTTGTCTTGGTCGAACCCAGCCCGGAGCGGTTGATCGAGCGGGGCAAGGTCGCGGCCCTTGACAGCAAGACCTGGAATCACCCCGCCATCACGGATCGGCATCTCGTGGTGCGGAACGACCTGGAGATGATCTGCTTCGAACTGCCGGGAGAACCGTGAGCCCGGCGATGAGAAGGCGCACACCGTGGCGTTGCATTCCCCAGGCACGCGCTCTCTATTGCCATTTAGAAATTCCCTCGAATGAGGTGATGTAACTGCTTGCTCTTCCTGAACCGCCTTGATCTCTCCTTTTTCAACAAAGGCGCTATCTCTATTTGAAGAATACGAGTAATCTCATTATCTCCCTTGCGTGGAGCAGTCTGGAACAGGAGAATGGGACAGCTTGGCTTGCGGCTCGCACAGGGGGCGAGGCCGGGGCCGACGGTGCTTGATCAGACCATGGATATCGTAACAAGGTTGAGTTCATGATAAAGCGTTTAATCCCAATCAGCGCCGCGGTGGCTTGGATGTTCTGGGGATGGGCCGGCGTGGCTTACGGGCAGTCGTACACCGGCGTCACGATCAGTGCCGCGGCAAATATCTATGGGGCGGGTTTTGACGATGCCCCGGCCCCGGGGGGTGGGACGGGCGGTCTTCCGCCCATCGTCGCCGCCATCACCATCCCCGATCCCGTTAAACTGACTTTCTCCTCGGTGACGGGTTTGGTGCGCTGTTCCGTGAGCGATCCGCTCAACGGGCCCGACGGCGGCACCGGAGCGGGCGGTGTCACCAACATGGAGTCGTTCCGCGACGTCTCGGGGCTGATCCATTCAAATCGAACCATGTTCCTGGTCGGGGTTTTTCGCGACAGTAATGCAGGCTCGCCCGGCGGCACGCCGCCCGTCCGCCTGGGCTTCAGCGACCCGGAAAACTTCCTCACGCTGTCGCCGCTGCTGAATCAAATGTTCTTCATCGGCGATGGCCGCACGGACGACACGAACGCCGTGCAGACCTTCTTCGTCCCCGCAGGGGCAACGAGGTTGTATTTGGGCTTTGCCGACGGCTTCAGCTTCACGGGTTTCCCCGGCCACTACGGGGACAATACGGGAGAATTGGTCGCGGATTTCGAATTCACCCCCGTGCCGGAGCCAGCGGTGTCGCTCACCGCCGCGGGCATCTTCCTGGGCGGTTGGGTGCTTCACCGGCGCCGCAACGCCAAGACCAGCCCGCCGCAGGCTTAGCCAACCCACGAAGTGTTTGCCCGCGGATGCCCTTACTTTGTCGTGCCACTTCCCCTCGAGCCCAAACTCGGTTTGGGCACGCCTTCATTGCGAAACTCGGTTTCACCACTCATCCCGCTTGCACTGGGCGCCCAAATCCACCGACCTCCAGCTGTGGGGCCGGCCTGACCACAGTTCCTAGTATTCGCCTAGGCCGTGAAACTGATTTTTACCCTCCGTGATTCGTCGCTTTATATTTAGCCCCCCGTGAATCACGGGGGGCTAAATAAACACTGTTGTGGCCGTTCTGGCCATTCCAATCATAGCTCCCGCTATCTAGGATGAAGCCGCGGTATTCTTGCAAGACGATCGGGCTGTCGCCCGTGGTCCTTGTGGTGCAATATTAAGCGATAGGAGTAATCTAGGATTGATTCGTCTGTGCTGAGTGAAAATCTCCCGGCGCTGACGGATCTCCCGGCGCTGACGCAACCGGGCTCAGCGAAGAATCTAGCGCTTGAGGTTCGCGGCGCTGTAGAAAACACACTTAAGTGCTTGCTGTGTAAGGAAATAGCGTGAGCGTTTCACGCACCCACCCCCCTCCCGTGAAACGATCACAATGGGGCTCCACTATCGGCGCATGACAATAACACGTAGGGACTTGCGTCGAATAGCGATCAACGAGAATGATATGAGCGTTTCAAGATGGTTGGTACATCCATCTGACAACTTGAATGGTGGTCAGATGATGATCCATGCGACCAAGCACCTATGCTCAAGCCAGGACCTGTGGTCGCTTAGCTGCCCGTGCTTGGTGTTGGTTTAGACCAAATGCGTCATTGGATGTCGAGGTCGAACTTCACATCGGCTTGCGGCTGGTGGGGGTGCCGCCGGTGGGAGCGGGGCCTTTGGCGGCGCCGGTCGGCTGATATTGCTGCAGCTTCCAACCGGGGGGCGTCTTGGGCGGCACGAAGTCGTTGCGATTGACCTTGTCCTCGCCGACGTTGCGGCCGATTTGCTGAATGTCCCATTTCACTTCCGTCTTGTTCGGCTCGATCCAATACAATTCGCGCGGCATGTCCTTGCCGATCTGCGGATGGCCCTGGTTCATGATGCAGATGCGGGCATAGGTGAAGTCTTGCATGTCTTCCTGAAACTTGGGTCGAACTTCCAAGTAGGTCAGGGCCTGATCGATCTTGATCACCTGGAGGTGAAAGCGTTTGCGAATGGTCTCGGACCGCATCAGGAAAAGGGAAAAGGGCATCGGTCCCTCGGCCGGGTCCCGGTTGGCGGCCTGGGGGAGCGTTTGAAAAATAATTTCCTTGGCCACGGGGTCGATGGTGTAGAGAAAGCCGCCGGTCAGGATGTATTGTTCGTATTGATCCTGCTTGTATTTCCTCTGGACCGGGTCGAATTCGTAAAGCCGAATGTTGGCGCCAAACGTGTTGGCGGGCAAATGCATGAACTTGGCTTCGCCGTTGAAGTATTTCTCGCGGCCATCGAGGTTGTTGTATTTCTTCTTGGCGATGAAGTGCATGTAAACGTTCTGCATCGACTTGGCTTCGGTTTCCCAGGTCAGCAAGATTTCTTCAAGGCGCTTGGCATGCTCAGAAGACGGCGGCGGCGTGGCGGGGGCCGAACCTTGCACGGAGCTGGTCGGTGGATTCAGCGTGGGGGCCGTCGGTGCCTGGGCGGACGCCAAGGAGGCGCAAAGAAACGAAACCAGCCCCACCAAAATACAGCAGCGTTGCATCAGGCTACCCTCACGCATTGCAAGTTGAGCAAGCCAAATCTGGATATATCAGCTTTAGGATTGGCTGAAAAGGCCATCTGAAGTAGTGTCTCCTTCTCTGTATTGCCTCTTTTGCCTTTTTTGACAATCGCTGCGGAAGACTTTATGCCAGGGCAAGACCGCACCCCCGCATCAACTCAGCCAAGTGGGCAGGGCCCCTTGAGCGGGAAGGGCTACCCAGCGGACGCCATGAACGTGCGGATGCAGACCGATATCGTGGATGGCGTCCTTGGGCGGAGGGCTGTCCAAATTCATCACAGCGATGGCTTCCCCGCCTGGATGTTCGCGGCCCACGGTCATCTGAGCGATGTTGACCTGATGCTTGCCGAGGACGGTGCCGATGAAACCGATCAGTCCGGGCATGTCTTGATGGTTCATCAGTAAAAGATGGCCATCGAGGTAGGCATCGAATTGGAACGGCCCCCACTGCACGAGCCGAACGTAATTTTTCCCAAATAGGGTTCCCGCGACGACGTGCTGGACCTGCTCGGTTTCGACCTCGACGCGGATGAGCGTACGGAAGTCGCTGCGGGCGGTGGACTGTTTGGCTTCGATCAGAATGCCGCGCTCCTTGGCCAGTAATTCGGCGTTGACCAGATTCACAGGTTGAGTGAGTCGCGTCGAAAGCAGCCCGACCAAAAAGCTGGCGGTCAGCCAATTCGGGTTGCGTTCGGCAGCTTCGCCGATGTAAGTCATTTGAATGCGGCTCAAGGGGGAATCCTGCATGCCGCTGACGAGCAGGCCGAGGCGGTAGGCCAGGTCCAGTTCATGACGCACGCGCAGCAGTTCGGAGCGGTCCAGGGGGGCCATGTTGACCGCGCCTTGCACGCGGCCATGGAGCAGAAATTGAATCATGCACTCGGCGGCTTCCAGGGCCACGGAGCGCTGCGCCTCATGGGTCGAGGCGCCGAGATGGGGCGTGCACAGAACGTTGGGGCGTTTGAGCAACGGATGATCAGCGGGCAGGGGTTCTTGCTCGAAGACATCCAAGGCCGCGCCTCCCACATGCCCTTGCTCCAGGGCTTCCACCAGGGCCGCTTCGTCAACGATGCCGCCGCGGGCACAATTGATCACCCAGCTACCAGGCCGCATCAGCGCCAGTTCACGCCGCCCGATCAGGCCCCGCGTTTGTTCCGTCAGCGGTGTATGAACGGTGAGGACGTCGCAGTCAGCAAGGACTTGAGCCGCGTCCATGGCCGGTTCGATGTCCAGTTGTTTCACTCGTTCCGGCGGCAACATCGGATCGAAGCCGATCACCCGCATGCCCAGGGCCAGGGCGCGCTTGGCGACTTCGCGTCCGATTCGGCCCAAACCGATGATGCCGAGGGTTTTTCCAGCCAGTTGAGCACCGACAAACTTTTGTCTCTGCCACGCGCCTTGTTTCAGGCTGCTGACCGCCGAGGGGATGTGCCGAGCCAAGGCGAAGAGAAGGGCGAGGGTGTGTTCACAAGTGCTCAGCGTGTTGCCGCTCGGGGTGTTCATCACGACGATGCCCCGACGAGTAGCCGCCAGGAGGTCGATGTTGTCCACGCCCACCCCGGCCCGGGCGATGGCCTTGAGTTGACCTGGTTCTTCCAACAAAGCCGCCGTTACCTGCGTCTGACTGCGGACGATCATCCCATCGGCTTGCCGCATGGCCTGCTTGAGTTCCTCGCCCGCCAGGCCCGTTCGCAGATCAACCCGCAGCCCCGCATGGCGCAGATGGTCCAAACCCTCGTCATCGAGCGGATCCGCCACCAACACGCTTGGCATTGCATTGGATTCCTTGCTCACGGTTGTCCTTTCCACGTCATTCCGAGAATCGGGCAAAACTTTCCTGGGCCGCGGCCAGTCCACACCCCCACTCGCATCGATGCCCCATGTCGCGGAGCACATGTTCCAGCCCGGCCAAGGCGGAGAGGATATCGAAAAAGTCGATGTATCCCATGTGGGCCAGGCGGATGATTTTGCCTTTGAGTTGATCCTGCCCCCCGGCCACCTTCAGACCGAATTGCTTTTCGAGGCGGCTGAGCAGTTGCGATCCATCGATGCCTTGGGGAACGTTCACCGTAGTCAACGTTTCCGCGGGGGGATGGGCGTAATTGGTGAGTCCCATGGCTTGCAATCCCGAACGGGTGGCGTTCGCCACGCGCCGATGCCGCCGCCAAACGTTTTCGATCCCCTCCGCCAACAACCGATCGAGACTCACCTTGAGGGCGCGGATTAAGGTGTGGGCGGGGGTGAAGGGCGTATCCGATTCGAGAGCTTTCTGCCTGGCGCGGCAGAGGTCGAAGTAGTAAGTCCGTGGCTGGCGGTGGGCTTCCATCTTGGCCAGGGCCTTGGGACTGATCGTGACGAATGCCAACCCGGGCGGCGCCATCAGGGCCTTCTGCGAACCAGTGCATAAAAGGTCGATTCGCCAGGCGTCGGTCCGGCATTCCATGGCCCCGGCGGAGGAAATGGCATCGACGATGAAAACTGCATCAGTCGCGGCAACCAAGCGGCCCATGGCTTCGATGTCATGCTTGACGCCGGTGCTCGTTTCGCTGTGGACGGCCAAGACGGCCTGGACGTCTGGGTGGGCCTTCATGGCCTGTTGCAGTTGATCGGGTTGAACTGCCTGTCCCCAGGGAGCAGCGACGGAAATGACTTCCACGCCGAATTGCTGCCAAATTTTGACCCACCGCTCTCCAAAGCGGCCCGCATGCACGCAGATGGCTTTCTTGCCTGCGGGGACGAGGTTCACCTGGGCGGCTTCGACAGCTCCGGTGCCCGAGCAGGTGAGGGGGACCACGTCATATTGTGTCTGAAAAATGACTTTCAAGCCTTGGAGAACTTCGCTCAGGGTCTTTTTGGCCTCGGCGGAGCGATGATAATGCACAGGTCGGGCTAAATCGAGCAGCGTCTCCTCGGGAACGGGGGTCGGCCCCGGCGTGAGCAGGCGAACCTTGAACATGATCTACCTCCTTGGGTTTCATATCATTGTAGGAAGAAAGCGGCATGGCCTTCGAGGTTCGTGCAATCCATGGAAGGACCGTTGCCTGTGAATTCACGGATATGCCATCCCTGGTGGGAGACGTTCGAATGCAACCCCTATGGCAAACCCAGATCGCGGGCTATCCTATGCGCCGCGGCAAGGTCCGCGACATTTATGACCTGGGAGACCGGTTGGTCATCATCGCCACCGATCGGATCAGTGCTTTTGATTGGATCTTGCCAACGGCCATTCCCGACAAGGGGCGCGTGCTCACGGGGCTGACGCTGTTCTGGTTGGAGCACTTGCAAGTGGCCAATCATCTGCTGGGGACGGACCCCCGCGAGATGGGGCCTGCCTTTGCCGAGCAAGCCGAGGTGCTACAAGGGCGAAGCATGATGGTGCGGAAGACGGACGTGGTGCCCATCGAATGCGTGGCCCGAGGCTACTTGGCCGGGTCGGGCTGGAAGGAGTACCGCAATGCGCGCACCGTCTGCGGCATTCCCTTGCCTCCAGGCTTGCTGCAGGGGCAGCGATTGCCCGAAGCGATTTTCACGCCCGCCACCAAGGAAGAATCGGGGCACGACGTCAATATCTCTTTCGATGAAATGGCCGAGCGCGTGGGCTTTCCCCTGGCGGAACTGCTTCGTGATCGGACACTCGACCTCTACACGCGCGCCGCGGCTTACGCCGAAACGAAGGGAATCATCATTGCCGACACCAAGTTTGAATGGGGGAAAGCGCCCATGGGCGAAGTGCTGCTCATCGACGAAGTCTTAACCCCCGACAGTTCCCGTTTTTGGCCAAGGGATCAGTATCAGGTCGGCCAAAGTCCGCCATCGTTCGACAAGCAATTTGTCCGCGACTGGCTGGAAGCGACGCCCTGGGACAAGAACAGCCCGCCGCCGGAGTTGCCCGAGGCCATCGTGCGACAAACCCGCGCCAAGTACATCGAAGCCTATGAGAGGTTGACGGGACGAACCTTTGCCTGGACGTGACCTTGCGAGAATTAGCGCACGGCATCGAGCGGCTTCAGGCGCATGGCCGATAGCGCGGGCAGGAAGCCGCCGAGCAATCCCATTCCCAGCGTGAATTGCACGGCCAATTTGATCACGCTGGCATTGACGATCATCTTGAAGACAACGGTCTTGCCGCCGCCTTGCCCCGAACTAAGCTGGCCGGTTTGTTGAATGCCATCCACCATGGACCCGAGCAGCAGCCCCAGCAACCCGCCGATGCACGCAATCAACAGCGATTCCAGCAGAAACGACAGCAGAATGGCCCGGCGGGGATACCCGAGGATGCGTAAGACGCCGATGTCCTTGACCCGCTGGGCGACGGCGGCGAACATGGTGTTCATCAAGCCGAACATGCCGCCAACGGCCATGACGATGGCGATGAATACCGCCGAAAATTGAAACGTCATGATGCTTTCGGAGAGCTTGTCGTAGTAATCCTTCTCCGGCATGGCGTTGATCTTGATCTCGGAGAGATTGCGAAAGAGTTCGGAATTCCGCTTGGCCGTGTCGTAATCCGCGGTGCGAACCACAATCGACGTGTAGAAACTCTGTTTGCGCTCCTCGTTGTCCTTGCCGAAATACTTGCCGACCTCTTCCCGCTTACTCCAGATTTCAGAATCGAAGGGCGACCCGGCGGTATCCATGATGCCGACGACGGTCCAGGTGGGAGGCAATCCCGGACGAGGCTGGAACGTATCCCCCATTTGCAGTCCCAAGGTTTTGGCGATGCCCTCGCCCATGACGCACTCGGTGCCATTGCGATTGAACCAGCGGCCGCCCACCTTGAGCCGGAGTTGGTGCACCCGTCCGCTGATCTCCGGCTCCTCGATCCCGCGAATTTGCAGAAAGCGATAGGTGGCCCTGGCCCCCGGGGAGGAGGGCGGGATTTCCAAGGTGGCGATGCTGTATACCTCGAAACTGACCAGGGGCACGCCGTTATCGCGAATGAGCTCATCGTTCACCGACCAGAGGCCTTGCAAGCTTTGATGCACGTCCTCGACGTTGATGTCGCTGAAGAGTTCATCGTTGGCCCCATCTCGCAGCAAGATGACGTTGCCCGGGTGGCCGGCGTTGGCGGCGAGGTCTTTTAACCCCTCGACAAATGCCAGCATGACGACCAAAAGGGCCACGACGAGAGTGAACCCCACGGCCGTGAGGGCCGTCGTCCACCAGCGAACCATCAAATTGCGTGCGTTGTACTTGAGGGGGATCATCCGGCGCTCGAAACCATCAAGTGACCTTGGAAAAGACGTCCACCACCTTGACCGAGCGGGCGCTCAGGGCGGGAAACAAACTGCCGACGAAGGCCGTAAATAATCCGGCCAGTGGCCCCCAGACCAAGGCTTCCGGGGGCACATAAAAGACTGGGAAAAAACCGATCGGGATTTTGATCCCGGCGGCATTGACCATGAAAAACGTCAGCGCCGAGCCGAACGACCCCGCGATCAGGCCGATGAGCAATCCCTCCCCCAGGACCAACGTCAAGACTTGCCGGGCGTTGAAGCCTAGGACCTTGAGGACGGCGATCTCCTTGCGCCGTTCGCGGACGGTGATGCTGATGGCATTGGCCACGATGACCGTCATGACGACGAAGATCGAGGGCACCAGCAAATACTTGACGCCCCAGAAGAGGTCCTTGAAGGGTTCGAGGAAACGGCTGACGGCGGACGAAGCCGTCTCGCATTTGATGTCGTTCAAATAGTTTTCAATCACGCCGGCCATGTTCGCCGCGGCTTGCGGCGTGGCCGTTTGAAACCATCCCAGGTTGACCTTGCCATCCTGGTCCGACTTCTTGTCCTTGAGGACGCGGTCGAGATATTCGATGTCCATGAAGCAGCCCTGCGCCCAGCGGCTTGCTCCGGGCAATTCGCCCACGATTTCAAACTCCATAGGGATCGGTTGTCCAAACGAATCGCGGTGGCTGATCGAGATGGCCTTGAAGACGTCCCCCACCCGCTTGCCGATTTTTTGCATTCGCTCCGGCCCCATGAGGAGGCCGATGTTGTCGATCCCCGAGCGGGGCGGCTTCCGCATTAATTCCGCCAATCGGCCATCGGGATCGAAGCCTTCCAGTCCATCGGTCATGACGCCGATCTTCTCGGGCAAGGTGGCGATGCAGAAGAACAGTTTATCCTTGTCCTTCATGGTTTCATCGAGCGTGAAGCCGACGAAGTTCCAAATCGTGTGCAGCTGCGGGTCGAAGCCGTCAATTTCCTCGAGCTGATCATTGACCGTGGACCCCGGGGAAACGATTTCCTCCATGTAGCGGCGGTCGAAGCGGCTTGGGATGCGATAACGCTCGGTGATGATGGATTTGACGTCCTTCTCCTTGTCGGCCATCGCGGATTCGAGAAAACGCAGGACCGTCATGATCATCGTGAAAACGGCCACGAGGAAAAAGATGGACATGGCCGTCAAGGCGGAGCGGACCTTGTTGCGGAACAGATTCTTGAAGATGAGCACCAGGAGTTTCATGAGGCTCCCCCCAGGGAGGCGAAAGCGGCGTCGTCTTCCACGAGTCGCCCCTTTTCCAGACGCACGATGCGGCGCGAACGCTCGGCCGCGTGCGGGTCGTGGGTTACCATGATGATCGTCTTGCGCAGCGAGCGCTGCAGTTCGTTGAGCAACCGGAGGATTTCATCGGCGGACTTGGCGTCAAGGTCGCCCGTCGGTTCGTCGGCGACGATGAGGGTCGGATCGGTGACAATGGCCCGAGCGATGCCGACGCGCTGCTGCTGGCCTCCGGAAAGCTGACCCGGGCGATGCCATAGCCGATCCGACAGCCCGACGAGTTCGAGCGCGGTCAGCACCTGGCGGCGGCGCGCTGATGCCGAGAGGGGCAGCAGCAATAGGGGCATTTCAACGTTTTCATAAGCCGTCAAGACCGGCAGCAAATGATAGAACTGGAAAATAAAGCCGATGTTGCGAGTGCGCCAGCGAGCCAGCTCCTCCTCGGTCATGGACGACACCAGATCGTCGCCTACCCAAATTTCACCTTCACTGGGCGTGTCCAGTCCCGCGATCAAATTCAGAAGCGTCGTTTTGCCCGACCCGCTTGGCCCCATGAGGGAGACGAAATCGCCTTCCTCGACGTCGAGGCTCAAATCCATCAAGACATCGATCTGCTCGCTGCCGCGGGTGAAGTATTTGTGCACGTGTTGAACGCGAACGATGGGCCGGCTCATGGTCAACTCCTGCGCCGTGGGGTCAGTCAAGGAGTCGGTCGATCGGGGGCAGTCGGTGCTGGTGCGGTCGTCGCGGCAGGGGCGGAAGGTTGATCCGTGGAAGCATCGTTGCCTTGAGGGGCCTGTTCCGAATCCATGCTCATGAACTGCACCCTAGCTCGCATTTCAGGACGCAGGCTGACGTCGTTTTCCGGGATGAGGATTTTGATCTTGACGGTCACGCTGGCCTTGCTGCGGCTGGCGATGGGCATAAGCCGCGAGACATAACCATCGTACTCTTTGTCCTTGTAGGCTTCGGTGCGAATGCGGCATTTTTGACCCTTATAAATGCGCTGGATGTCCCGTTCGCTGATGTCGATCTCCGCCTCCAAATTGTGCAGGTCGGCCATGTCGCACAAACTGGCGGATAATCCGTTGGAGAACGCCTCGGGTCGGACCGTGTTGCCCACTTCCGCCTTCTTCTCAAGGATCACGCCGCTGATCGGCGAACGGACTTGCGTGTTGTCGAGACGATACTGGGCCTTGTCCCTCTCCGCGAGGGCTTGTTGATATTCCGCCCAGGCGGCTTGAATGCGTTCTGTCCGCGGACCAATGACCAGCATGACGTGGTTGAGTTTGAGTTGTTCCAACTTTTGCACTAATGAACGCACCCGCACGTCGGCCCGAACCAGTTCCTGTGCCGTGGCCGTTCCCGAGTTTCGAAACCGCGTCAACTCATCGCGGGCTTCGTTGATCGTTTCCTCGGTCTCCTTGATCGCCGCGAGGGCCTGTTGGATTTCCTCCTGCCGGCTGCCGTTTTTCAGTTCCTCATAGCGTGCCTTGGCCAGATCCGCGGCAGCCTGGGCACGGCGGAGGTCAAATTCAAACTCCGTCTTTTCCAAAGTGGCGATGACGGTGTCCTTGGGAACGAAAGTGCCTTCCTCGAGGTTTTTGTAGAGCCATTCCACTTGCCCGCCGACTTTGGGGCTGACCTGAACCTTTTGTGCCGGGACGATGTAACCGCCCGCTTCAAGGACAACGTCCTTGGCCTCGGCAATCTTCTTCATTTCCGTAGGTTGCGGCGCGGAGACGGTAACGCTGGCCCCCGCATTGGCTTGATGATTCTTCCACCAAACGTAGCCACCGCCGGCTCCTCCCACGAGCAGCAGAATCAGCAGCCAGCGGAGGTAGCCGCGCGGCCGGGGGGGGACCCGAACTTGGGGAGGGAGTTTCAAGGATTGTACACGCTCTTGCAACGATCCCGTGGAAGAGGTCGCAGGGGCTTCGTTCATGGACCATTCTCATGCTGGCAAGGGAAGGCAATCCCGTCAGGGACGAGACTTTCTACGATTACTCTCATCATACCGACTTTAGACGGTTTTGTGTAACGCCAACTCGACGTCGGCATGCGACTTCGGTCCCTTATTCCATTCCAACCCTATTTGAAGAACACGTGAATTTTGGGGGTGATGTCTGCAACCAGTGATCTATTTGGTGCTTCATTCGATTTTACAACTGCATAGTTTTGATGAGAAGGATTTAACCATCCTTCGGTAAGCGGTAACGGATTTCTCCATCGACCAGGACCGTGACTGCCCGGCCTTTAACCTGCCAGCCTGCGAAAGGACAGTTGCGACTCTTGGATTTGAATTTGGCCGGGTCAATGACCCATTTCAGGTTGGGGTCGATGACAGTAACGTCACCGTCCGAACCGGGTCGAAGGGTTCCTTTGGGGATGCCCAAGACCTGGGCCGGTTTAATGGTGAGCTTGTCGATCAACTTTGGCCAGGTCAAGTATCCGGGTTCAATCAGCGCCTTGATGCTGATCGGCAGCAAGGTCTCCAACCCAATGATGCCGTTGGGGGCTTGATCCAATTCGCGCAGCTTCTTTTCTGGAGCATGAGGGGCATGATCGGTGGCAATAACCTCGATCGTGCCGTCTTGAAGACCCGCGATCAGGGCATCGATGTCTTGCTTGGTTCGCAGGGGTGGGGACATCTTATAATTGCTGTCGAAGGTGCGTAGACATTCATCCGTGAGGGTGAAGTGATGGGGGGCCACCTCGGCCGTGACCCGCACGCCGCGCTGCTTGGCCCGGCGAATAATCTCAACGCCGCCCGCCGTGGAGACGTGCAAGATATGGAGCTTGCCGCCGGTCATCTCGGCCAGTCGGCAATTGCGGTCGATCATGATTTCTTCCGCCGCGGCGGGATAGCCGCGCAAGCCTAGTTCCATGCTGACGCGGCCTTCATTCATGACGAACCCATGAGTCAATTCGAGATCCTCGCAGTGATCCATCACCGTTTTGTCGAACATTTTGCAATATTCCAAGGCGCGGCGCATGATCTCGGCGCTCATGACCGGTGAGCCGTCGTCGGAGAAGGCGACCGCGCCCCCCGCCACGAGGCCTCCGAATTCCGCCAACTCCTCGCCCTTGCGACCATTCGTGATGGCGCCAATGGGGTAGACATAAGCCAAGTTGGCGCGCTTGGCCTGAAGGACCACAAAATCTGCCGCGGCTTGACTGTCGATGGCCGGTTCCGTGTTGGGCATGCAAGCCACGCTGGTCACACCCCCTGCCAGGGCGGCGGCGGCGCCCGTGGCGATGGTTTCGTCCTCTTCCCGGCCCGGTTCGCGCAAATGGACGTGCATGTCGATCAGGCCCGGGACAACGTACAACCCCGTGGCGTCGATGTACTCATCCGCCATTAGATCGGGTCGCGGTCCCACGGCCAGCACCTTGCCGCCTCGCAGCCATAAGTCCGTAACCTGATCCAACTCCTGGCTGGGATCGATAACACGTCCGCCTGTGATCCGCAACGTTCGCATGGCCTGCTCGCTTCACGGGGCATTAAATCTCGTTTCAGGGATTTTAGGATGCCCAGGTTCATTGGGTATGGGCGTCTGCCAGTTTCACGATCGGCTCGAAATTGACAAGAGACATGAGCCTGCTTCGACGTGAGTACTTTTAGGTTAATTGATTGACGATCGTTATACGTCGTTGTATAAGTGATATGCCTCTCCTCATTGGCTCACGAGTTTCATGTCAGCAGCGAGGTCCACTTTCATGGTTGGTTTGCGCCGATTCGTTTCCATGCTTTGGATTGTCTTATGTCTAAACGCCGTCATAGCATCCTCGGGGAACGCCTCTGACCACTTGATCACGGGGGAACTACATTACAGTTCCTCTTCAGGAAGCGTGGGAGGACCGTTCAACGGCATCAACATCAATCAACTCGTCGGGGCGAATACCTTTTACGCCCATGGCTTCACGGGGCAAAACGCACACATCGCCAACGTCGAGGCCGGCCACGTCTGGAATGGCCATCAAACGATGACCCACCTGCCCGCCGCGAATCTCTTCTACACGCCAGGCACGTTGACCGGTTCCTGGTCCAGTGATAGCGGGGTCGATCGCCATGCGTCTTGGTGCGGCTTTATCATGAACGGTCGCATCCAGACGGGAGGAGGCTATTTTCAGCAGGGCATGGCGCCTGACGCCAACCTGTTTTCCGTCAACATCGCTCAAAGCTGGAATGGAGCTGCTTATCGAACTAGCTTCAATACCACGACGACCATCACGCGAACCGCTTATCGGCAAGCCATGATCGTTGGGATCAATGGGCAAACCGCCGACGTGCTCAACAGCAGTTGGGGCGGAGGCGGTTCGCCCGGCGGCAATAATTATTTCGCTGCGTCGGTGGATGCCCTGATTCGGCAATCCGGGAAAGCCTTTTTCGCCTCGGCGGGCAACAGCGGTTCCGCCAATTCCATTGGTTATCCCGCGAATGCCATCAACTCCATCGTCGTCGGCTCCGTCGGCTCAGACACGGCCAATCCGCCTTATAACACGACGTCCTCCTTCAGCAGCCGCGGTCCCCAGAGCTTGGCCGTGCCCAATTCACAAAATGCCAACTTCAGCGGGACTTACACGACCATCACCGGCGCTCGGGCCCGGGTCGACCTGACGGCGCCAGGACAAAACCTCACCGCTGCGTTTTATGGCGGTGCAACCGGCGGCAATCTGAACGGCACCAACAATTCATCCACCAACACCTATTCGACCAACATCCAAGGGACAAGCTTTTCTTCGCCCACCGCGGCTGGGGGAGCCGCCTTGATGGTCAGCGCGGTGCGCACCCTGAACATCCAAAATCCAGGTTCCGTGCCGACCACGGGTTTGGATTCGCGGATCATCAAAGCGGTCATGATGAATTCCGCGGATAAGACCTCCAATTGGTCCAACGCTCAATCCAACGTCGGGGGCGTTATTGTCACCACGCAAGCCTTGGATTACGAAGATGGCGCGGGGCGCATGAATCTGACTAAAGCCTATGACAATTTCATCAGTCCCGAAGCGACTCGGGACGCGGGCAACGGCGGCTTGGCCAATCCGATCAATCGAACTGGCTGGGCCTTGGGCAACGTGAGCACGTCGGGGACACGGGATTACTTCTTTGCCGCTCCGCTGCGCGGGGGGACGACCTTCACCGCTACCCTGACTTGGTGGGCGGATCGGTCCTTCGTCAATCCTGGCGTGAATGAAAACATCCTCGAAAACGCTTTCGCCAACCTGGATTTGCAGGTGTGGACGGTAGCCAGCGGCGCGGCCGACACATTGGTCGCCCGCTCCTCGACCTTGTGGAATTCGTCCGAGCACCTCTTCTTTACCTTGCCGGCGGGTGACCAGGAATATCTGATCCGCGTCGTGCACACCGATTGGCGCTGGAATTTCGCGGGCAATACCGACGAATCCTTCGGCTTGGCATGGTCGGCCACGGTGGTCCCCGAACCCATGACCGTGCTTTTAATCATGGGCATGTGCGGTGGATCGGTTTACTATGTACGCCGGCGCCGCCTGCAGCGCATGCTCATGGCCACCGAAGAAGATCGTGACGATGGCCTCGAGGCAAACACGGAAAGCTGAACCGGTTGGTTTCACAATGGGAAGCAACGAAACGCTGCGGGCAGGGGGCAAGCATGTCTCCTGCCCGATCGACTTGATCGAAGTCATGATGCAACAGGTTGCGTTTGCGGCCGACAGAGTAAATAGAGCACCGCCATGCGGACCGCCAGACCGTTGGTGACCTGCTCCAGGATGGCGGAATTCGGGCCATCCGCCACGTCGGGCGTCAGTTCGATGCCCCGATTGATCGGCCCGGGCGCCAGGATCAAGATATCTTTCTTGCTCCGCCTGAGCCGCTCGCCGTTCATGCCATATAGCGCGGCATATTCGTGAATCGAGGGAAAGAGTCGACTGCGTTGCCGCTCGAACTGAATCCGCAATAGGTTGATCACGTCCAAACGCGGCAGGATGTCGTCCAGGCGATAAGCGACTTCCACGTTCCAGTGGTGAATGGAAAGCGGGATCAGCGTGGGAGGTCCGCACACAATGACCTTGGCGCCGAGCTTGGTCAAGGCGTGGATATTGCTGCGCGCGACACGGGAGTGCGCGATGTCGCCGATAAGGCCGACGGTGAGGCCATCCAATCGCCCCCGGGCTTGCCGGATGGTGAAGGCGTCTAACAGGCCCTGCGTGGGATGTTCATGGGCGCCGTCGCCGGCGTTGATGATGGAGCAGTTCAAATGCTTGGCAAGCAGATGCGGCGCCCCGGGAACGTTGTGACGCACCACCATCACGTCCACGCCCATGGCCTCGAGATTCTTGGCGGTGTCGATGAAGGATTCCCCCTTGCTCACGCTCGAACCGCTGGAGGTGAAGTCGATGGTGTCGGCGCTAAGCCGCTTGGCGGAAAGGCTAAAGGAGGTTCGCGTCCGCGTACTCGGCTCAAAGAACAGGTTGACGACGACCTTGCCGTTGAGCACGGGAACCTTTTTCTTGCGGCGCCGGCTGATCTCGATGAAGCCCTCAGCCACATTGAGGATGGTTTCGATTTCGGATCGGGTCAAGTCTTCCAGTCCCAAGAGATGTTTGTGGCTCCAGGCCGAGGCCATGATCCCCATGGGAAAGGAGGAAGATTCTTCTCCACCAGTGGAGGCGGCATGCTCGTTCATTGCTGCAAGACCTCGTCTACGCCGTCGATTTCCTCGATCATGACGCGAATGCGGTCCTGGGCGCGCGTCGTCATGTGTTTGCCGACGACATCCGCCTGGATGGGAAACTCCCGGTGGCCGCGGTCGATAAGCACGGCCAAGCGCAGCCGAGAGGGGCGCCCCAAATCGAGCAGGGCCCGCAGCGCCGCCAGGGTGGTTCTGCCCGTGAACAAAACGTCGTCGACCAGTAACACAGGGCGGTCCTCGATGGCGAACGGTATCGAGGTGCCGTGCACGATCGGCCAATTTTCGCGTTTTTCCAGGTCATCCCGGTAAAAAGTGATGTCCAGACTGCCGACGGGGAGGGTGTGATCGGCGAGTTTGCGAATGCGCCAAGCCAAACGCTCGGCCAACGGCACCCCTCGAGTGCGGACGCCGATGATCACCATTTTCTCACTGACTCCGCCCTTGGTAATGGCGTCGGCCATGTGATCCAGGGCCAGGGACATGGCCGCGGCGTCAAGCACTTTGTTCATCCCGCGTCTCTCCGGTTCGTGGGGCGAGGGCAGGGGACTCGGCAACCTCGCCCAGGATGCCTGTCAGGCTGTCTTGCCCCAAGCTGACTTTTCGACCCGCGATCTCCAATTCAAAGACTTGGTCCAGCGGATGATGATCCAAAACCTTGGCTGGAGTTCCCGGGAGGATGCCAAGCTCTTGCCAGCGTTTCAATCGTTGAGGTTCATCGTCGGGGACTTCGCGGATGATGAAGTGGTCTCCGGGATGAAACGCCACGACGGGGCGAAGGTCGCGCCATTGCAGATGACCCGCATCGGTGGGAATCGGATGGCCGTGCGGATCTTCCATGGGCTGTCCCAGGAAATCAGCGATGGCCTGTTCAAGGCGAGGCGAGATGGCATGCTCGAGCGCTTCCGCTTCATTATCTACTTCGCTCCAGTCGAGCTTGAGCACCTGGTGTAGAAAAAGTTCGACGAGGCGGTGCCTGCGGATCACGCGCCGCGCTGCGCGCAATCCCTCAGGGGACAATTGGGCGCCTTTTCCGGGGGCGTATTGAATGAGGCCGGCCTCGCCCAGCCGCTTCAACATGGCCGTGACAGAGGGGCTGCGGATGTTGAGCCGAGCCGCAATCTCCACCGGTGAAACCAGTCGATCCGCGCCGCCCAAGCGATGCAGGGTCTTGAGGTAATCCTCGACGGCTTTGGATACTTCCACGCGTCTTGTCCCCACTCGGAGTGAATCATCCTTGACTTGATTGTATCAAATCATTGCAACAAGAACCGCAGCCGAATCAAGGATTGCGTAAAGGCCACGAGCACGAATCAGCCTCACCGCCTGTGGAGCCAATCCGATCGCCCGTGGCGTTGACGCACCATTTCTTCGACCTGTTCCTGGGGAGGTGGCGCGTAGGGATCAGTGGCCAGCCATGCTTGCGCGAGGGCATGCTTGAGTTGATCCGCCGCGATGGGGAGATTGCGTACAAATGCGACGTGTTCCCGGCTGCCACGGTACTCTGGGCGGCGCTCGGGTTCCTTCAAGCACTTTGGCAGCAGGGTCAGGTCGAAGTCATAGAGCAGCGTGCCGTGATGCAGCAGCGCCTGCCGGCTGCGCTTTTGTGCGTTCCCCGAGACTTTGAAGTTACCCATGGCCAGGTCGCTGCTGCCGCGCCATTGGATGGTCTCTTCCGCCATCGACGGGGTCAAGGAGCGCAATGCGGCCGCCGTGTGATTCATAATCCACTCATAGGAGAGCGAGACATTGATGAGTGATGGATGATGAGTCAACGGCAAGATCAGGGAGAAACACAGGCAACCCGGGCCGATGAGCACGGTCCCGCCGCCGCTGCCGCGCCGAGCCAAGGAAATGTCCAAGGCGGCGCAGGTTGAGCGATGCACTTCATCTTCGAGGCGGCCATTGATGCCAAGCACCACGGCGTGCCTGGGGAACTCCCAGAAGCGAAGTAGACCCGAGGCACGCGATGGATCGGACGCCACAGTCCCTTGGAGCAGCACCTCATCGAGCGCCAAGTTGGCTTCTATCGTTGGCAGCGTCAGATCAAGAATGCCCATCAAGGGTCGGTACAGCCAAGAATACGACCGGGAAGAGGGAAAAGATACAGCCCGACGGCAGGTCGCTCCATCGGGCTAAATCGTGATCGGCAGAACGCGGTTACTTTTTCGGTTTGCAGTAGGAGAGCGTCATCAGGGCATAGCCCGTGACCAGGTTGGGATCGCCTTCCATCCAGCGATCCTGCTCATTAAGCCAACTGCCGTCCGGCCTTTGCCGCTTGGCCAGGGCTTCGGTCATCTCCTGGCGCCAATCATGTTTCCGTCCTTGTTCGTCCTCGAATTCATCCACGCCCAGGGTATCGAAGCATTTGGCCATGGTGTGATAATAATAGTAGAGGCCGAATTGCCGGCGTCCCGGCGGCATGCCCACGTTTTCCTCTAACGAATAGTTCTTTCTGACCCAGGCCAAGGCCGCTTTGACTCGTGGATCGTCCTTGGAGACGCCGGCATAGATCATGCTCTTAATGCCAGCGTAGGTCATGCTGGCGGTGCCGGGTAGACCGCCGCCGGGAAGCGGATCGGCCTTGGTTTCGCCCTCTCCCGCGGGAGAGTAGATGAAGCTGCCGTCGTTGATGAGGCCAGCCCAAGGTTGATCCTGATGCTCGCTTTTCAGGTTCTGAGATCGGCTCACGAACACCATAGCTTTCTTGAAGGCGGGATGATCGGGGCTCAGTCCAGCGGCTTTCAAGGCGTCCATGGCCATGTTGGTGTTGGACATGTCGGGCCGATTCTTGCTGTCGTAGCCAAAACCGCCGAAAAAATTGTTGGCGGCGGTGATGTTCTCCCCTTCATCCCACTGCAATTCGGTGAGGAATTTAGCGCCGCGATCGACGATGGCCTGGTAGCGGCCCGACGCATTAGCGGCGGCGAGGGCCATGACGTTGACCGAGGTGACGTAATTTTTCAACTGCTGACGGGGATTCATGCCGGCGATATGGCCGCTTTGGGGATCGATGAGCTTTTCGATATAGCCCAATCCCTTGCGGATCATTGGATCCTCCATGTCCAGATGGCCGCAGCGCAACAGGCCCGTCATGACCACGCCAGTGATGCCGATGCTTTTATCTTGGCTGAAACTGCCATCTTCCCCTTGGGATTCACGAAGATAGCGCGTGGCGAGCTGGACGACGTCGTTCCAACCTCGCTCGTTCCGTTGGGGTTCGTCTGCTTGTGAAACCGAAGGATTCCAACCCGACGACCACGACAGGAGACACAGGACGATGCCAACCGCGGCCCAACGCCAAAGAGTTGTCATGGGAGAATGCTCCACAGGAAAACGCGGCCTGCACGAGACGCTCGTTTCATTATAAGCGCCCCGGCCCATGGCCGTGCAAAAAGAAACCCAGCAGCTTCAATTCTGCTGGGCAAAGCCTCTGACTCCAATGGCTAGTTCAGGACGGCCAAGATATCGTCTTCGGTCATGATGAGGAATTCTTCACCGTCGATGCGCACCTCGGAACCGGCCCATGAGGAGAACAAGATGCGATCGCCTTCCTTGACCGTGAACGCTTGCCGAGTGCCATTGGCATTCAATTTGCCATCACCCACGCTGAGCACTTTGCCTTGCCGTGGCTTCTCGCGTGCCGAATCGGGCAGAACGATGCCACCGGAGGTTTTTTCCTCGGCTTCCATCCGTTTGACGATCAACTTGTCATTCAAGGGGACGATCTTCATGAGAGGGTTACTCCTTCACCAACGTAAGATGGCTTCAAGAAGAGGAAGCCATCGGCTTACCATAAACGCGCCCCAAGGCGCGCTGAGTCGTGAACAACAATTCATGTTGGTCGACCGGCTTGCTGAGCACGCTGAAAACATTGGCCTGCATGGCCTGTTGCATCAGCCGATCATCCGCCTGCGCGGTCACCAAGATGCAAGGGATGGGAGGTCGAATTTGCCGGGCCAGTTGAACCGTTTGCAGGCCCGATAGACGCTTCATGTGCATGTCGCAGCAGAGCAGATGGATCAGCTTGTCCTCGAGCACATCCAGTGCTTCCTCGCCTGACTCCGCTTGATGCACTTGAAATCCGACCGGCTCCAACACGGTGCGAAGATGGTTGCGGCACGATTCCAAATCGTCCACGACCAGGATATGATAGTCATTAGGTCGACCAAGCAACTCCATGATGCTTCACACCCAAACGGAACCAGTCGTAATCGACATTTTAACTGTTAGCAAAGCTGATACCAAAATCAGTATTTGTAAGGTGCGAGATCCTAAGTTCATGCTAGACATAGCATTATAAATTATGCAAGGCAAAGATGCGATGGCAACGCTATTTCAATGAGATTAAATGGGGGTTTTGCCTGCCAATTTGGCGGGATAGGAGGTCTGGATTGTTATGAAGCCCAATTGATGAAAGAGTCCCTTGGACAGCTTGCACATCAACGACTGGCCCATAATCGATCCGGATCGAAATCTCTTTCATCCAGATCGACATTAACCACCAAGCGGTCGTGGAAATAATATTCGACTTCGCGTTTTTTCTCATCGAACGTCGTGATCAACGTGGGTAAGCCATACTCGGCCGCTTTGGGGTCGGCGCAGAAATACCAAAAGCGTTGGCCGCCGTTGGGCAAATGCTTTTCTTGGCCCGGAGGGATGTGCTGCAGAACGACGTCATATGCATATGAAGACTCGGGTCGTTCAAGTTGCCCAACGTAAACGACAGCATCAGCCTCCGTGGAGGATTGGAGATCGCGCTGCAGGGCGACTTCGAAGCGTTTGATGATATTGCTGAATCCGGACTCATCAATGGTGCGACGGGCATTGAGCGTGGCACGCGGGGACTGCGGGCTCAGTTCGAGTCGAATCCCGGGCATGACATCGCCGCGGCCCGTGCGGATTTGCATCATGTTGTTAAATTTGCCCTTCACGAAAACGACCTCCCGCCCCGCAGTCGGGGAACCTTCCAACGATTTCATGTAGACGCTGAAAGGTTGGTCGCGGTACTGACAGAGCAGCAAGTCTTCCGGCAAAGCTTTGCCGTCAATCACTTCGCGGCGTTTAAGCCGGACGATATAGTTTCGAATACCATCCTTCTGTTCGCGTGCCCGGGTGTAGATTTCCTGGACTTTACGCAGTGAAGGATTGGCTTCAGTCCGCGATAATGGGGCCAGGTTGACCGGCTGATCGAGCTCCTGTTGAACGATGGAATTAAGCCCAGGGGCCATGGGCGAAGGTGTGGAGGTGGTGGTCGGTGGCGGGGTAAGCGGCGATTCACTAACTTGCATGCCCGCCTGCTTGATGTCTTGCCCCTTGGGTGACGTTCCCTTGGCCAGGTCTAAACCTGAGGGGAGCAGAGGCTCCACGTCGGGGCGGACCACCTGGGGTGCGTGCGCGACTCCGCCGCCTAGCATTGGCGAACCGGGCGTTCGTTGCTTCCCCTGGCAACCGGCCGGCAGCAAACCGCTGGTGAGCACGATTCCAATGATCGACCATCCCATGGCTTGACGGATCATCCTTGACCCCATTTCATGGCGTGAGATGGGCTTTTTGCATTATTGGGGCTGTTCGACAGGTTGTGTGTTCATCTCGATCGGCATTTGATCACGGAAGTGGGGGTCAGCGATCAAGCTTGGGCGCTTGTACTGTTCCGCGGTACCACCCGTTCGCTGCAAACGCTCGCGATCCCATTGAGCCCATGCGCCGTTGGCGACGAAGATCGGCTGAATATCGCCGAGCCGGTCGCTTGCGCGTTTTGCATCATACTCAAGATTACAAGCGCGTAAATACCGATCCACGGATTGCGTGAATCGTTGGGCCAGAGACAAACTACCTAAATCCCCGAAATCCCGGCGTTCCACAAACAAGCCATAAAAGGGCCGGGTTTCATTAAAGCATGGGGCCAGCACAAAGGCGTGCAGCAGCAGGTTCAGGTCCAGCGCAGCCTGCTTCACGGCGGAGTTGACTTGGAATTCGGAGAGTTTTTCACCGGTCAAGTTTGAAAAGAGGGACCCCTTGTTAAGGAATTCGATCATGGGCGTGCGTTCGTGAAAACCCGTGACGCGAACAACGTCGAAAATGTTGTAGCGGTACAAGCCATAGGCGGTCGTGGGCAGAATGTAGTAGTTTTTTCCTTCTTCGACTTCCATGGCCGTGAGCACGGTGGGCTGCGGCGAGTCAATTTCGCCTTCGGGAATGAATTCGTAAAAATGGCTGGTCACGTCGAGTACGCCTGAAGCAGTTCGGTCTTCCAAGGGAATGGAAAACCGGCCTTCGCTGGCAAGCAGTCCCAAATCGCGGATGGCGGGGGCGTCGCCATAGTATCGAGGGAGATGGCGGACATACAGCCCGACGCTGCCGCCGGTCCAGTGTCCCAGACCTTGCAATTCAGGGAAGCAATCCTTGGGATATAAATGACCGGTGCGATGGACGATGTCTTCCAATTCGCGGGCCCGATCCGGCATCTTCTTGCGAAAGAGCGGCTCCAACTGGCTGCGCAGGGCCGGGTCCCATTCAAAGCGTTGCGAGAGCGTGCCATCGAAGAGATCGCGGATCAAGTCTTCCTTGTGCTCGTCGCCGAACTGGGCCAGCTTGATCAACGTGCTGGGATTGGCCGAGACCACCAAGGTGAGTTTTTTGCGCGGCAGGGCGGAGCGCAGGGCCAGGTAGGTTTTCGTCGAATGTTCCTTGATCTTGCACGACAAAGGGGGCAGACAATAAAAGCGCCTGACGATGCGGCGCTGCATCATGGTGGACAAACCGCTCACGCTGCCGCAGGGGATGTTTGCCTCGGAGCGGAACTCGTCCCAATCGCTGGTGAGTTGCAGGATGGGCCTGAGCAGCATCTTTTTGTACTTGTCGAAGAAACCCACCCCCCAGATCGTCATACCGCGCCGATAGTCGTACAAATACTGATCCGTGACGGGGATGTACTTGCGCTGGGCCGTGGTGCCGCTCGTCATGGCGAACATGTGAATGTGCCGCGCGTTGACCAGGGCGTTGAAATGGCCTTTGCGGACTTGGGCGATGTATGGGTCCAAGTCTTCATAGCGATGAATGGGGAGGTTTTTGCGAAAGTCGGCCAGATTGCGGATGGAGCGGAAATGGTGCTGGCGGCCGAAGTCGGTGTCGGCCTGCTGGGCGAGAATGCGTTCCAAGAGTTGATCTTGGACCCGCTTAGGGTCCTTGATGTCATTGAAAAAGGCGCGCTGCCAGCGATGTGCTTGGCGCAGCGCCACCTGCCCCAGGACGAAAAGCACAGGTCTCAGCAAATACCACTTAAGTGTTTCGATCATCCGATCTAAGAACCCTGAAGGCCCAAAGCGAGTGGCGGGGATTCTGGGACCGCGGCCGGTTTTGGCGCCAAATGCCGCTCGAAGAAATCGCGGAGGCGATGGGCATACTCCTCGGGCTGAATCAGGACGGCCTGGTTGTGTTTGGCACCCTCGACAAGCCATAACTCCTTGGGTTCTCGCGCCAGGCGATAAAGCCCCTCGGCGATGGGAGCGCGGATATAGCTGTCCGCTTCGCCATGGATCATGAGCAGGGGACGCGGCGACAACCGGCCCAGGGCATATTTCATGCTGGGAAATGTACAATGACGCCGACGTTGCACAGCCCATAGCGTCGTGCGGCTCAAAACGCGATAAAACAGCGACGGCAGAAACGGACGCAACCAATTCAACCGGCCGTAAATCTCGATCCATTTTTGCATGTAGTGGATCATCGTGTTGATGGTGCCAAACATGCCGTCGGTGACGACGCAGCGAACCCAGGGGTCCTTGCTGGCGACAATCACGGCGACGCCCGCTCCTCGGCTAATGCCGAGCATGCCGATGCCTTCCTCCGGGCTGGGGGCGTCAAAACGCTCCTTCAGATGGGCAACGGCGGCCTTGGCGTCCATGACTTCATGATTGGTCACCCATTGCAGGGGAATGTATTTCGGTTCCGATTCGCTGTCGCCCATGTTGCGAAAGTCAAAGGTAAAGAGATCGAATCCTTGCTCGACCAGCGTCTTGGCATAGTTGAGACAGGTCATTCGGCCCGCGCCGTATTCGGGGAGATAGAGGATCACGCCTTTTCTTTCGGGGGCCGACGTGCGTATGTAGCTGCCAGCCAGGGTCAACCCGTCTTCCGTCTTGAAGGTGGTGTCCTCAACGTCGAAATCCGTCTTGGGGGCAAACTTCTTGAGGAAGAGCGGTTTTTCCTCGAAGATGCGGATAATGGTGGATTGATAGCGGAAATAAACGTACAAGAGGAACCCCAACAGCGTCAAGCCGGCCAAGAGCACCGCGCCGCCTAACAACCAGAGTAAATGCGTTATTTCCATGGCAACAACAACTCCTCATGCTCGCCAAACACGGCCTGCAAGACCCTTCCCATGGGTCTGTCCAGGGCTTGCTTCCGTGCGGAGCTTATTTTCCTGAAAACCGACTGACAATCAAGGATACATTTTGCCCGCCGAACCCAAAGCTGTTGCTCAAAATGTGGTCCACACGCTTTTCGCGAGCCTGGTTCGGAACGTAATCCAAATCACAATCCGGATCGGGGACCTCATAGTTCATGGTTGGCGGGATGATACCACGCAATAGCGTCATAACGCAAATAACAAGTTCTACCGCCCCCGCGGCGGCGATGAGATGACCCAGCATGCTCTTGGAACTAGACACGGGAATTTGATAAGCCCGGGGGCCGAACAAGGTCTTGATGGCGATCGACTCGCCGCGGTCGTTCACTTGCGTGCTGGTGCCGTGCGCATTGATGTAGCCTATCTGCTCGGGGGCGAGCCCTGCGTCTTGCAGGGCGCCGCGCATGCAGGCGACGGCACCGCGGCCATCCGGGCAACTGTCTGTCACGCGAAACGCATCGGCGGTCGTGCCGTAGCCCGTCAGTTCAGCGTAAATCTTGGCGCCGCGGCGCTGGGCATGCTCCAAATCCTCGAGGACGAGCATCCCCGCCCCCTCGCCCATCACGAAACCCGCGCGCCGGGCATCGAAGGGACACGACGCCTTTGATGGCTCGCTGTTCTCCACAGAGAGCGCGGTGAGCAGGTTGAAACCGGTAATGCCAAAGGGGTGGATCATGCTATGGGCCCCGCCTGCCAGGATGACGTCGGCCTCGTCGCGGCGGATCAAGTCGGCCCCTTCACCAATGGCCTGGCTGCTGGCGGCGCAGGCTGTCAAGCAACTGTAATTCGGACCTTCCAAAGCATACACGTCAGCCACGTGAGCCGTACAGGTGTGCATTTCTTGTTCACGTTCCGAGCGGGGATCGAAACCCGAGCTGCCATGGCGGTAAAACGCGCTGGCATCGACCTGGAGCCGATGTGGGTCGGAGCATTTGGCGATGGTAGGGATCAAGTGATAAAAATCTTGCTTGCCCTCGCCCGCTCCTAGATAAACACCCATACGGGTGCGATCGCCCGCACCGGGATCGAGCAACCCGGCGTCGGCCAGGGCGGGTTTGGCCGCCGCGAGGGCGAACTGGCTGTTGGGGCCAGCTTTTTCGAAGCGGCTCGCATCGGCACCAAGATATTTGGCGAGACGGAAATCCTTCACCTGGGCCGCGATCTGCGTCGGGAAGCTGCCCGGATCGAAAATGGTGATGCGCGATATGCCGCTGCGACCTTCGATCTGGGATTGGTACAGCCCTTCGACGGTATCTCCCAAGGGGGTCACAACTCCCATGCCGGTGATGACGACGCGTCGGCGATGTCGATTCATGAGGTCACCTCGTCCGCATCAATCCTGCCACCGCTTGACCACCACGGCGCAACATTGGCCCAGGTCGCTGAAGCTGATTTTCAACACATAATCCTTGGTGATGGGTTTTGGCTCGCCATGCAGCACGTGCAGCGGACATTCGGGATCCGGGTATTCATAATTGAGGCTGGCGGGCAACGAGCCGTGTTTCATGGCCAGCAGGCTTATGGCGAGCTCCGCGGGACCGCCCGGGGAGCCGATGTTTCCAAGATATCCCTTCGCGGCGAAGACCGGTGGAGCCTGGTCGCCAAATGCCTGGCGTATACCCTTGGCCTCCATCACGTCGAAATGGGGATGGCTATATCCATGGGCATTAATATGGTCTAGTTGCGCGGCGGTAATGCCGGCTTGTTTCATGGCCGCTTGGATGGCTCGGGCGATGCCTTGGCCGTCGCGATGTCGGTCCTGGGCCGCCCCCGCGCCAACGACCTCGCCATAGATCGAAGCTTGGCGTTTCTCTGCGTGGCTCAGCTCCTCGAGAATCAAGTTGCAGGCTCCCTCGCCGGGGATGATGCCATCGCGCTCGCGATCAAAGGGGCGGCAGGCCCTGGCGGGGTCGTCATTGCGTTTTGTGAATTGCTGAAACAAAGACAAGCGGGTCAGGCTCAAGGGATTGATGCGGCTATCGCTAGCGCCCGTAAGCATCACATCGGCCAAGCCGCGTTCGATGATCCGTTTGGCTTCGGCCAGGGAAAGCAGCCCGGCCACGTCGTTTTCGGTGATGGTGTTGCTCGGCCCTTGCAGGTTGTGCATGATCGAGACGTGGCAGGCAGGCATGTTGGGGAGGTATTTGAGCATCCACAGCGGCGGCATCACCGCCAGGCCTTGCGTGCCCCAAATCTGCATGTCCACGGGTTTCTTGCCGTGATCGGTGCTGACATGAGCCCCGGGCGCCAATTCATCCAGGTCGGAGGCGATCAAGCTCGCGCCGAAATCGATGCCGATGCGCGTTGGGTCGAATTGGCTCGGGTCGAGGTTGGCGTCCTTGAGCGCCATGCCGCTGACGGCCACGCCCATCTGGATGGAGCGGGCCATCATTTTCAGGCTCTTGCGGTCTTTTTTGTCGATGTATTTCTTGGCGTCAAAGCCGGTCACTTCCCCGGCGATGCGAATGGGAAAACCTGTGGCATCGAACAGGGAAATGCGTTTAACACCGCTCTGGCCGGCCATTACGGATTGCCAAAACGGATCGATGCCCTCGCCGATCGGCGTAAGGACGCCGATCCCCGTGATCACCGTTCGTGGCCAAGCCGTGCTCATGATGCTGACTCTTGAACCATCAAGCCTGCGTGTGCTTCACCGAGTCGTTGGGAAGCGTTGAACCATCCGCGGGAGCTGGCGCGAGCTGGGAAAGGCCCAGGATTTTCTTCAGTTCGCCGCTAAAGACGAAATTGCTTTCGCCGAACAGCTTGCCCGCTAGACTTTTATCTAGATGAATGAACATAATCTCCGCCTCGGCCACCGGGTCGCCCGCCGAGGTAATGGTTCCATGGATGGTGGCGCCTTCGGGCCTGAGATCGAGAATGCGAACGCTGTAAAGGAGCGTTTCTCCCGCAATTACGTCGCGCTCAAATCGAGCCTTGGGGATTTTCGCCAGAACAACCTTTTCCTGGAAATCAAAAGCATGGCCCACCAGAATTCCCCCGGTTTGGGCCAAGCCCTCGAGCATCAAAGAAGCCGGCATTACGGGATAGCCTGGGAAATGCTGGGCGAAATGGTCCTCAGCCAGGCTCGTATTTTTCACCGCTTGCGCGGATTGTCGCGGTTGAAAGTCGATAAACCGATCAATCCAAATCCAACGCATGGTCGGGGCTTCTCATGATCGCCTGATGCTCCACGGTCCGAGCGGGATCGAATGCCCTGCTCGGACCGGGTGAGAAAAAGGGAGCGTTCTTTACTGGCCGGCGGCCAATTTACTCTCGATGTACTTGGTGATCATGTCCACCGTGAACAGGTCGCCAAGGTTCTTGAATTGCGGATCGGCCGCGAAACCGTCCACGTCGGCATAGGGCAGCTTCTTGCGCAATTCATCGATGCCGGCGGGGGTGACTTTCCCCTCCTGCACGAACTGCGGATCGCCCTGGAACACCGATTCGGGGAACAACTCATCGCGGGGAATCTTGATGCCGAAACCGCGTTCCAATCGGAAAACGATATCGAGGAAATCGATGGATTCGGCGCCCAGGTCTTCTTGCAATGTTGACGCGGGGGTGATTTCATCCGGCTCAACATTCAGCGAGTCGGCCAAGGTGTCGCTCACCTTCTTGTAAATCTCTTCCTTTGTCGGCATCTCGTCTCTCCACTTAACAAAACAGGGAAACAACCGTCATGACGACGGGACTGGCTCGCACCGGTCCGGTGGACGCCGTCGTCCTACCCCGCCATGACACCTAGCCCCAAGCCTCCGTCCACGGTTACCACTTGTCCAGTGATGTAAGCGCTATCGTCGCTCGCCAGAAACACCGCCACCTTGGCGATGTCCTCGGGCTTGCCGTAACGACGCATGGGGATCATCTTCTTGATCGCGTCTCCGGCCATGTTTCGAACCGTTTCGCTCATGTCCGTCTCAATAAAACCAGGGGCGATGGCATTCACGGTCACGCCCCGGCTGGCCAGTTCGATCGCCAACGCCTTGGTGAAGGCATTGATCGCGCCTTTGCTGGCTACGTAATTCGCCTGGCCACGATTCACGCGATCGGCGGCCACGCTGCTGATATTGATCACCCGCCCCTTGCGTTGGCGGAACATCCATTCGACCACGGCGCGGCTGAAATTGAAGGTGCCGCCCAGGTTGGTGTTGATGACGTCCTTCCAGTTGGCCGGGTCCATTTGCATGAACAGGCCATCCTTGATGATGCCGGCGTTATTCACCAGGATGTCGACCCGGCCCCATTTCTGGTGGATTTCCTCAGCACACTTCATAACGGCGGCCGTGTCGGCCACGTCCACTTGCCACGCCTGGGCTTCCCGGCCCATGCTTTGCAATTCCTGGGCAAGCTGGGCGGCGGCTTCCTGGCTGCCGCGATAAACGATCGCTACCTTGGCTCCCTCGGCGGCAAAAGCCTGGCAAATGGCTTTACCAATGCCCCGGCTTCCTCCCGTCACAACAGCGACTTGATCTTGAAGTCTCATTCCCAATCCAGTTAAGGAAACAGATCACACATTGGATGCTGCATTTCGGCTGATCAGAGCAAACTGCTCGCGATAATAGCGCCGAATAGGTTCATCCATGGTGGCGAGTTCGGGCCGGCTATCCTGTAGGCGGCGTTTTTGCATCACAAAGCGAGCTTGAACGGTCGATTGCCCATTCGCTTCTCCGGTTCCCTTGAAAGGAACCGTCATAAGTTCTTTGTTATAGGAGCCTTGCACCTCAACGGCCAGTTTTAATTGCTTGCCAGGCTCCATGAAGTTGCCATACTTGACGCCTTTGACTTCCGTGAGCGTGATCACCGTTGGGTCGAAATCCTCGGTGATCCTGATGAGCCAGGCCGCTGCTTGCACCAGCGCTTCGAGCATTAATACGCCAGGCATGACGGGGAAAGTCGGAAAATGATCCGCCAAGTATTCTTCCCCGAGGGTGAGGTTCTTCGTGGCGCGCAACCGCTGCCCCGGGGAAACCTCGTGAATGCGGTCAATCAACGTGAAACGCATAAATCCGAGTATAGTTAATCACGATGAAGCGGCCACTTTTCCCGGCGTCAGGGCCGGAATATACCGCAAAATCGGACCCCCTGCAATCACAAGCATATTAGTATCATGAAGTTGGAGATCAGGTATCAAAGTCTACCTAAAGGTCTCAACTTCACAAATGATGCTTCATTGTGGCGTAAATGAGTGGATTAGGCAATTTAATTGCTTGGCTTTAAGAGCGTGATTTCGATTTATCCCTGGAAGAGACGGAAAAGGCTGTATGCCGGGTTTTTTCATGCTTTCACAGGGAATTCACGGGTCAATTTCGTGGTGATTGGTAGGAATGCAGTGGAAAATGAAGCTGTGAAGGCATCCGAATGGCTGAAAAAGCGAGGGACCTATGAAAGCTGAAATGATACGACGTGGTCTATTCATAGGTTGGTGGTTGATCGGGGTCTTTTCCCTCATGCCTTCAGGAGCCGAGGGCTGGTGGGTCAAAGGCCACGGGCTGATCGCCGAAGCCGCGGCCAGTCGACTCCCTGAAGAGATGCCCCGCTTTTTCACTTCCTCGGGGAAAGCGTTGGCTCACCTCGCCGGCGACCCGGATCGCTGGAAAAACCGCGAGACTCCCTTCCTGAGCAAATCGGAATACAGCGAACACTTCCTCGACTTGGAAGACCTCGAAGAGCAAGATTGGCCGACGGATCGGTTCAAATACATCGAGTTGTGTCAAAAGCTGAATAAAAAGCCGAGCCAGGTTGGATTCATTCCTTACACGATCATGGACTACCACGAACGATTGGCATTGGCCTTTGCCGATTATCGCAAGGACCCAGAAAACGAAGCGGTACGGATGAAAGCCATCGTATATGCCGGCTGTCTGGCCCACTACACGGGCGATCTGTGCATGCCGCTGCACACGACGCGGGACTACGATGGCCGCAAAAGTCCTAACGGCAAATTAACGCAAAAGGGCATCCACGCCAAAATCGATGGTTTTCCAGAAACACACGGATTCACGGCCGAGGAGATGGCGCGCCCCTTGGAAGCCAAGAAAATGGATGATCTGTGGAAGCATGTGAAAAGCGTCTTCATGGAATCTCATGGCCAGGTGGATCGCTGTTATGAATTGGATTTGGCCAAGGCTTTCGACAAACCAACGGCGGAAAGCCGGGAATTCATCATGAAACGATGCCACGCTGCGGCACAGTTCACGCTCGATATGTGGTACAACGCTTGGCTGCGCAGCGCCAATCTGTCGTCGCCTTATTAACCACGCTCAAATGAACCGCTCGACCAGGGTTGGATTGTGCCGGGGGGATTGGCCCAACGACTCCTCGGATCGAGCCCTTTTGGCTTGTTTCATAAGGCTTTTGGCATAGACTCAAAGTCAATCTCACCCTTCATCAGCCACGATGACCCCGCGCGTCGCGGCTCATCTGACGCTCACCAGACAGAGGTCCCATCCATGGCAATCGTGGTCCATTGCGAAAAGTGCGGCAGTCGATTCAAAGCCCCGGACAGCGCGGCGGGGCGCGACGCCAAGTGTCCGAAATGCGGGGAAACGATCTTCATTCCCGAATCGGACATGGAAGTTGAATCGGCCGCGGCGCCGCGGCGTGAAACGCGATCCTCGGCCGGGGCGGAAGGAAGCGAAGACGATTCTGCTATCTCGGGCAGACGGGCACGCAAGCAACTTCAGTCGGGCCGCTTCATGGAGTTTTTGACCTTTCGAACCATGCTGTTGCCATTGATCATTCAGGTCGTTTTCTGGCTGGGCATCTTTGGCGTGGTTGGGTTTGGCGTATTCTCCATGGTCAATGGGGCATTTGTTTATGGATTGCTTTCTACCATCGCCGGTGTCATCTTGTGGCGGATTTATTGCGAATTGATGATCGTGTTCTTCCGCATCAATGACACGCTGACCGACATCAAGAACATTTTGCAGCAGCAAAAGCAAACCTGAAAGGCTGCAGGATCGAATCGTTCATCAGCATGTCATTTTCCATGCTTGATGGGTGGGTAAGTCAGGAGCCTCTCGGGGTCGCCGATCCGTGCCCAGAGCCAACTTGGCCCGTAAATATTATGGATTTTGAACAGCAGGGTATTCTTCCCCTCTTTTAGCTCAACATCAAACCGTCTGCCTTGATAGGAATGCAGGCGGCGGTGCACCTCTTTCCCATTGAGCCAAACCTTGAGGTCTTCATCCGCAGCGGCCTCGATAAAAGTCTTGAGCATCCGAGGGGAGTGAACTTCAACATAAACATAGGCGGTGCTGTCCGTGGGAGGAGCGAGAACTTTCAGCTTCTCCATGTCGATCTTGCCAAAGGGGCCGACTGCAAAGGGTTTCCATTCGATGCCCGAAGCATGCAAGGGATCGGGAGCTGTTTCGATCGGCCCTGCTAAATCCAACGCCATCTTGAACGGGCCGGCCACCAGGCCGTGCGTGAGGAAGGGGTCTTCCATCAAATAAGCGATCAAATCACGAAATTCTTGATCATTGAGGTTGTTTGGAATCCCCTCAGGCATCAGCGTTTTTTCGCTGATCTTCATTTCATCGATGTCCGAACGGGGGATCGTGGTCAACTTGTCGTTTTCCCCCTTCAGCACGATCCTTTGGGGACTATCCTCGGCAAGCAATCCCGTGTGAATGCGCCCTGTGGTGTCTAAAATGGTGACGGCGTAGTAATCCTTGCCGACCACGCGATTCGGATCGATGATTTTGGCCAAGATGTATTCCGGATCGCGGCGATTGGAACCGGTCAACTCGGGACCGACCGTGTGCCCCTCGCCAAACAGCTTATGGCAGACCATGCAGCTTTTCTCAAAGATGGCTCGGCCAGCGCGGCGATCTCCCGGCATGTCATGTAATTGAGCGCGGTACTTGGCCAACTGTTGTTCGATATGCTCCGGCGTCCGCTCGCGGAGCTTGCCCCAACTTTGTTCGACCTGTTGCGACAACGCCTGATCCCGATGCGCCAGGATGCGTTTGATATCGTTTTCCGTGATCTCCTTGGGATCGATGGCTTTGGTTTTGACGGCATCGAGCAACGCGCCGGCCCACGATTTCCTGCCCGTCAGTAAAACCACCGCTTCCTTCTTGAGTTCTTGAGGCAAATCCAACCAGGCTTTGAGGATGGCCGGAGCGATCTCATCGGAATCGAAAACGGCAAGTCCACGCAAGGCTTCGAGCCGCAGTTCGCGGGGGCTTTGTTGGAGGGTCAAACGCATGACCGGATCAAGGGACGTCGGCATGCGCGCCAGCAGCAACGACCGCAACGCCTCCAGTCGGCGCGGCACCGGAAGCTTGGCATCGTGAACTTCCTTTTCCATGTCGGCAACAGAATCTTGATCGCCAAAGTGAATGCCGACGCGGCGTTGTAGTCGAAGCAATTCATGAGCTTGAGGCCATCGCTTGCCGAAATCAGCCCGCATTTCCTGCCATGCCGCCGGCATGTCCAGCCGTCGGCCATCCAAGGCTTGTTGCAATCCTTGCAGACAGACCACGGCGGAACGTTCATGCTTCACCTGGCCGATCTGAAGCAGGAGGCTGTTCAATTCGACTTCGTTGGCCAGGGTTGCCTTGCGCCGAATGGCTCGCGGAAGGATCCAATTTTGCAGAAAGGAGCGGCCTTGGGATTGTTCGGCTTCGGTTAACAGGTCTGGGAACGGCGTTGCCGCGTCCTTTGTGGCCCGGGCTAGCGCTTCGTAAGCGAACCAATACATGAAAGGCAGGACCGGATCGTCGCCCAACGCATCTCGGCGGCCCACGACCGTCAGGATATCTTTAAGAGCCGCGGGATAATTTGCTGCCCGGTATTGTACTAAGGACAACAGGCCGCGGAGCACGTCGGGATGGGATTCATTCTGAACCCATTGCTGGATGGCTCGCTGGGTGGCTGGCCGCCAATCCGCGGGTTGATGCGCCAGCGCGTGCAGCGCCCAAAAGCGGACCCAAGGCTCCTCAGCACGAAGCAATTCGACGGCGAAAGACTCCTCGCAAGCCTCCATGTTGAGCAAGGCCCAGAGCGCTCGAAGCCGATGGCGATAATCCTTGGCCGACGTGGCCAACTGCTTGAGGGCGGGGATGACGGCGGACTCCTTGCGCTCGCCCAAGATAAGCAGGGCCTTGCGCCACATCCAACTGTTGTTATGGGCAAGGAGTTCCACCAACTCCGCGGAGTTTTTTTGACTCAGATCCATGGGCTGTTGGGTTGCAGCGTCCTTTGAGGCTCCATCGGCTCGAAAGCCAATTTTGTAGATGCGGCCGTAATTGCGATTCCAGATGGCACTGTTGGTGTTATGGCAAATCTGGGGATCGTACCAATCGATCATGAAGATGGAGCCATCTGGGCCTGTCCGGAGTTGCACGACGCGGAAGTTGGGATCATTGGCAACCAACAAGTCGCCTTTGTAGTTGCCGATGTAGGTCGAACCATTTTTGCGCAGACTATCCGTATTGATCCGGCCGCCATGGATATTGTTCATGTAAACCCGGCCATGCCATTCCTGAGGGAAAGAGCCTCCCTGGTATATCAAGCAACCGGCATGGGCGTGCCCGCCGCCGAATTTAAGGCTGCGCGGGTCGCGGTTGCCAAAGTGGGGATTGGGGCCGAAATAATGTAAATCCTCGCAAATCCAGGGGATTTCGCCATAGTTGAAGGGATTGAAGTTTTGACCGGCTTGGCGGACGTAATGACCGCCGTGATAAATGTGGAACAAATGCGGGATAACGCAGCACGCCAGGAAACCTGAGCCATTTTCATCGAAATCGAATCCCCAAGGATTGCTCGTGCCCTCGGCAAAGACTTCAAAGGCCTGAGTGCGGGGATGGAAGCGCCAGATGGCGGCGTTGAGGCGCACGCGCTGTTCCGGCGGTGTCCCTGGTTTGCCAACGGCAGAATGAGTAAAGACGCCATGACAACCATACAACCAACCATCCGGACCCCAGATAAAGCTGTTGAGTGTTTCATGGGTATCTTGATAACCCCAGCCATCCAGCAACACGACCCGCTGATCGGCGACGCCGTCGCCATTGGTGTCGCGGAGGAAAACCAATTCCGGAGGTTCGCCCACAAAGACGCCTCCGTGTCCCAGGGCCATGCCCGTGGCCAGGTTCAGTCCCTCGGCGAAAGTGAAAATCTTATCGGCCACGCCATCGCCATCCATATCCTCGTAAACCCGAATGCGATCGCGGCCTTGACCCGGCGGCTGCTTGTGGGGATAGGCATAACATTCCAGGACCCACACCCGGCCGCGTTCATCAAAGTCGATGGCAATCGGTTTGCGGACCTCCGGTTCATGGGCGAAACAGGTGGCGTAGAAGCCTGGCGGCAAAGTAAAACGCGCGACGGTTTCTTGACCCGTGGGGAAAACGTCTGCCTTTGGGACGTCTTCCGATGCCAAACTGCCCAAGCCAAACGATGCAAAGATGAAACACAAGCCAAGATAACGCAACATGGTTGCTGGATTCCTCGATGTGGAAACAGGTGAAAACCATTTAGTCATGGGGCGGAACAGTCCCTGGTTCGATTGACAAAAGGAAATGGTTTAATGGCTTCGGAGTTAATCCAACTCCTTGATGCGGAGATGCCGGAATTCGACTCGGCCATCATGGCTTTGCAGCCCGATGTGGCCCTTCTCGCGCGTCAGGCCAGGATGGGCGCGGAGTTTCTTCTCGTCGCTGGTCTTGAGTTGCTCCACGATCTTTGCCAAATCCTCTTCCACGATGATCACGCCGTTAAGCTCGACCTTGATCTGCGATCCATGGGCAACAATGCGATAGTGATTCCATTCGCCATGGGGCTTGGTGGCGTCCTCGCGCGGGGAGGTAATGTCATAGATGGCTCCCGTAAGCTGCGTGGGTCTAAGCCCGGCGTAGTTTTTCTTGTAGTTGCGGTCGTCCAGGATTTGAATTTCCATGCCGGCGTAGGCTGGGTCGCCTCGATTGGGTGAACGCAGGGCCACGCCGCTGTTGCCCATTTCAGGCAGCTTGAACTCCAGCCGCAGATCGAAATTGGCATATTCCTTGTCCGTGAAGAGCCATCCGCCGCCGCTGCCATTGACGAAAAGGATGCCCTTTTCCGCACCCCAGACCTTTTTTTTACCGCCCGATCCAACCGTCCAACCTTCGAGGTTTTCCCCGTTGAAGAGAGGGACAAAGCCCTCTTCAACTTGTCGTGACGGCTCCTGCCAGGCAAGACAAGGAACGATCAAGAAACAGAATAGCCATGCACGATATTGACGTTTCATGAATCTCGTCACTCCCAGGCGGGGTCGCGGGCAGGGGTAGCGGGTGGTGATAGTCTATCCTAAACTCTTGTTCGATTAAGTCCAAGTGTTTTTGCGATGTAATCAAGAATCATGGTCCCGGCGTCGAACGTGCCGTGGAATGGCCATCGTTGCAATAGCATCCTAATGCGCGACCGACGGCAGCGGAGCATGCCGTCGGCCAAGTGATTGGTGATTCATGAAGTCATCAATCCATTCGAATGGCTATTACTTTTGTGGCTTGGCTGTCTGGGCTTGGACATAAGCCAGTAATGCGCGCGTGGCTTGCGGTGTATTGAGCATGTACACGGCGCCATTTTGCGGGGAGGTTTGAAAGGCGCCGGTAATTCGAACCCGATACCAATCGGCATAGTGAGTCGTATTGGCTTGGGTGAATTGCAGCGTCATCAAGAAGGTCATGCCGCGATCCAAAGCCTGGTTGAAGCGTTCGTGGCGAGACAAGTCGCCTGTTTCCTTGCACACATTCGCGGCATGGATCAAGCCTTCCAACATACAGGCGTCCATGACCGTTGGGCATTCCGGCAAGGTTTGCCCCTCCCGCCAAGTGGCGAATCCCCCTTGCCAGAGCACCGGTTGGAAAGTGGCAGGATACTGGAGCCGAGCGAGGAAATCCGCCATTTCCAGTGCCGTTTCGGCGAATGCCTTGTCCTTGGTCTGTCGATACGCCAAAGCAAAACCGGCGATCAGGCCGGGCAGCGGAGCGGGGTGCTTTTGCGCGGCGAACCAGGAGCGGTAATAGTTGGCAGCTTGTCGAACGGTGTCGAGTTTCCATGCCGCTGGTCGAATGGCGTGGCTCATCATCAAAGCGTTCACGGCCCAGCCATGATAGGCCATGGCCTGCAAAGACGCATCATTGACCTGGATGGAGCCATCGGCTTGCCATTGTTGTTTGAGAAAACCTGCCAATTGGTCCATTTGCTCAAGCAGATCGCTGCCAGGATCAGGCAACTCGCTAATGGCTTGGATCAGCAAGCTTGCACTGGCCACGCGATTAACGCTGGCGTGAGGCATCATCGTCCAGCGCACCGAGGGGTCTTTCTCGTCGGTTTTGGTTTGGCTTAACAGCGACAACATCGTTTGTTTGGCGCGGACGGCAAAGGGCGGATGATTCAAGACGGAGGCGGACCGAGCCAGGGCCGCCGCGGCCGCGGCCTGATGCAGAAAATGGTCGTCATCCAGGGTGAGGTTGTTCGCGGGATTGAAGCCCGTCTGAAAGAGACCGTCCGGGCGGTGGGTTTGCCACAGCCAGGCGGCGCCGCGTCGGGCCGAAAGATAAGCGGTGCGATGGAGCGGATGCCAGCCCGTGAAATCAGGCAGTTCATCGGATGGCAGAGTCTGAGTAGGTCGAGGTGTTTCTTGCGGAGGCGCGGCCGGCGGTTCGGCTGCGGCCCATGAGACGCTGAGAAGCACGGTGACCGAAAGGATGCAGCGAATTCGCGCAGACGACATGGGGTTCCCTCCCTCGATGGAAGTAGCGGCAACGGGGTGATGCCATGCTTCTCTGAATCCGTTCAGACGCTGGTCGTTTTCTCAGGCTTCAACTATCCGGTCGATCACGACATTGGTGTAATGTTGACGATGTCCTTTGCGGCGGACGTAGCGCTTGCGGCGGCGAAACTTTTGCACGACCACCTTGTCCGAAGGGTGCTCCGTGATCGTCGCCAGGACTTTAGCGCCAGCCACGTATGGCTGACCGATCTTGGTGCCGGCGTTGGATTGCAACAGCAAAACGTTGGGAAATTCCAGTTTCGTGCCAGGCTCCCCTTCATGGAGATCGAGGGTGACCATTTCGCCTTCACTGACGCGGTACTGGTGAGAACCTTCTTGAAAAATGGCATACATGTCGTCAAAACACCTTCTCAACGAAAGATCCGAGGTAGTGCAGAACCCAATTGATGGGCTGAGTTATCCGTTGCGCCAATCAGGCCTCTATGCGGCGCGCGGAATGTCTTAACAGTCTAGAAAGCGAAGTGTGATTTGGCTAGGTCGATTTGGCGATGGCCCAATAGGATCGGGCTTGCAAACATTGCCATGTCCAAGAAGTCTATTTACTTGTTTTCAAGCCGAAAGAGAGTGATCTTGCCTCTCACGACAATGCAATGGATGACAATGCCTCTTTTCTGACCCGTCCGCACGGCGGGCGTGGAACTGTGGAGTTGGCAACGCCACTGGCTAAGCAAATAATCACCGAAGCCTTCGCGGCCTGAATCGTGCGTCATGAAGCCCGGCGCGCAATGCGTGGGGCATTGATCCGCATCGAGCCAGGCCTTTTCGCCATCCGAGGATTGAACCATCAGCTTATCGCCTTCGAGAGCGATGGCAGAGTTGTCTTCTAATAATCCCCTTGCTTCATTGATGCGTCCTTCCGCCAGCAGTTCCAAGAAACGATTTACGGTGTTGCTCGGCCAGCGAACCCACCAAAGCCCCGTGATCACAAAAATCGCGACGAATCCGAGCGTCATGACCTGCCAATAAAGCCATCCGGTCTTTTTGGCTAGAGGTTCGTTCATCTGATTGAACTCGTCCATGGAAATAAGCCCTCATGGCAGTAATCCGATTGGCCGATCGAGCCACTGTCGGCTGCGCTCGGATGGTTTATTCTCCAAGCGGCAACGGTTGAAGGCAGTACGTTGGTCTGGTTTAATCTATGCCCCGTGGTTCGAGTCGTGTTTAAGGGCCTGGATAAAAGCCGGGACCGTTTGGAAAAGGTCGCCCACGACGGGAAATACAATGGGCCGTGGTTGTCGTTGATTAAGCGTCATCATCGGAGCTTCTGGGTCTTTATTGAAGCTGATGATATGAGCTCTTGGTCCAATATATTGCAAATGTTGAGGAGCGCCGCTAATGCCGATGGCCAGCAGGATCTTGGGATTAACCGACACGCCGGATTGGCCAATCTGCCGATCCATGGGGAGGATATGCAATTCTTCGGTCACTTTCCTCGATCCGCCAACGTGAAGCTGTTTGACACCCAGACCCAAGAGAGTTTTCTCGAGGGGTTCAATGACGGCTTCGTAGCCGTCGCGGTTGCCGACGCCGTAGCCGACGTCGATGATGAATTCCGCATCGCTGAGCCGAAGCGACCCGGTGGCGTTTTTCAATTCCTCGATTAGACGCACCATGTCCTGTTGGCCGAAAAGTCGATCCAGGTTGGGCGACCAGATGCACACCGCTGGTTCGCCTTGACCTTCCGATGGGGCAGCGGCACTGGAATCCAATTCCACATCGTCCGTGACCGTGAGCCAGAGCGGTTTCGAATCCTGGCGCGGCCAGTTTTCCCGCGCTAGAAGCTTGCCAGCATGCCGACTGGTTTCGACGCCAACGAATTCGGCCCCCACCGTCAATCGCTTGGCCCGCACAGTCAGGGCAACGGCATTGGCTGCCATCCAACGGCGCTGTGCCAAGGCCAGCTCCGCCCAGCGTTCCGCCACGATCAACCATGGTTCCCGATCGAAACTTGGCCATGCTTCCAAGAGAACTCGAGAGCGCATGGCTTCCGCTTCGTTTAGCATGGCATGTTGCATCACATGGAGGTGGCGCAGACCCAGCGCCAGCAAGGTTTGAATCGCTTTCTCCTGGGCGGATTCTTGAATTGGTGCCAGCAGCAAAACTGCCGTCGATGCATCCGCCGCCAGCGCCGCACGGGCAGCGCTCAGACCTGCGTGGGTAAGACGGCCTTCCAGGTCGCAAGCGATCACGGCCAGACAGCGCACATCACGGATGTGGCATAATCCGGACATGGATTTCTTGGCGAACTCAATGGGATGAGACAAGTCGGCACGTTCTCCTCGAATCCCTAACGCCTGGGTGAGCCATTCCGCGGCGGCAGGAGGATCGAGGCGCTGGGCCATCGAGGTTTCGCTGGTTGCAGGGCTTTTAGATTGCGCCATTGTCCATTGCAAATCAGTTGCCACGACCCCTTGAGGCCACGGCAAACGTTCAATGGCCATCGTCAATCCTTCCAGGTATCCATCCGTGGTGAATGGACGCAACGCGATTCCGGGTTCCAAAGTAACCGCGCAAGGCAGATTTCGAATCAACGGTTTGGACCCAGACTGCGGCAGCTTGATCTGACTGGTCTCACGATCGTGCCAGACAGCCAAGCGAGCGGCAGACCCGCCAAATGGCTTCTTGAAGGCACAGGCCGCCAAGGGTGTCAGCATGCCATCGGCTCGATCCTTGGCGTCGGCAGGTCCAAGGAGCAAATCCCAGTGGCGGTCGGCCAAGGATTTGGCGAGGGCTTCCGCGGCAGCAACGGGTGAAACGCCTTCGCTGGGAGCTTGGAGCAGCACAGGCTTCACCCCTCGAGCTGCGACTTCGCGGAGCAGAGGGACCAACCCCTGTCCGCCAATCATGGCGGCAGTAAGGCGGACCTGGCTCGGAGCCGCGTCGCGCAAACGCAGGGCGGTTTCCAAGGCGGCGGCATCAGCCTCGCTCAAGGACCAGTAGGTTTCCAGTAAACGTCCATCAAGGGTCGCCGGTTGGGGTACCGACGCCAAGTGCGGTTCCAGAAGCACCAGGACATGCAGCGGTTGCTCAATCCGGTTGGGATGGTGGAATTCCTCAAGAGCCGTGCCATGCTGCAGGTCATCGAACATGAGATCAGCGGCGCGAACCACGGGCGCGTAGCAGCCGCGCTTGACGTCCTGCCATTCGGCCCTGAACCACGACAAGCGCAGTTGAATTTCATGTAAACAACGGCTCAAGGCATTTTGTCCCGTCTCGGTGGAGGGAGGATGATTTAGCGGTTGGGAACAGCCATGCAACCAAGCCAGGCGACCCGCCACGGCTTGAGCGGCTAACAGCCAGGCTGACGCCTCGGCTAGCCAGAAGACGGTGGGTTGTAAATTGGGGTTTTGCCATAGTCCCTGGCCGAAAGCACCCGCTGCTTCGCTCAATTCATCCCGCAATCCGTTCAGCAAGTCCACCAAACGCTGGCTGCTCGGGTCGTTACTGACGGCTGGGGTGGCCTCCTTCCAGCGCGGCAACACATCGCCGACGAGTTCTTTAACCAGGAGAAACCGCTGCACTTCGTTGGTGCCTTCATAGATGTTGATGATCCGTGCATCCCGCTTCCGCTTTTCCACGAGATGCTGTTGGGATTGGCTGGCCAGGCCGAGGATCACTTCCGTGTGTTCAATGCTGGAGTGGAGCAATTCGCTGACCAACATCTTGGCAATCGCCGATTCCATGCGAACGGACTGGGTAGTGGGATGTTCGAATTGGCCGATGACCATGAAGGCGAGGCTCTCGGCGATCCACGTCTCCTCGCGCACCCGGTTCAGATGCCAGGCGGCATGATCGGTCGAGCCGGGATGCCGTTCGAGGTGTTCTTGCCCCAACAAGATGAGCGTTCGCATCTGGCTCACGGAGGTCATGGCCAGGCCGGCTCGACCCACGTTGAGGGTTTCAAGGGCGTTCACTTGACCGCGGCCCTCCAATCCGAGCACGTTTTCGCGGGGGACGCGAACCGCTTGCAAGGCGATCTCGTTCGTGGGTGAGCCGTTCTGGCCCATTTTGGCTTCATCCTTGCCAACGATGAAGCCCTCGGCATGACGGTCGACGACGAAGCCGGTCACGCCCTGGCTTGTCTTGGCGTACAAACTCATGATGCCCGACATGCGGCCATTGGTGATCCACATCTTGGCCCCAGTCATTTCCCAGTAATCGTACCAGGTTTGACCGTTCCGCCGCCGCAGGAAGGCCGCGTCCGAGAAGTAGACCTTGCGTTCGCCATGCAGGTAGTAACGCTGTCGACGGGGATCATCCGTTTCGTAGTCGTATTCATCGAAGCAAATCTTGGCCGGCTCTGCACCCTCTCGATAGCGGTAAAAAACACCGTGGGGTTGGAAGATTAGATGAGCAGCGTCCAGAATGACGCGCTGGCCGCCGCCGTCGGGAAGTTGAAACGTCATAACGCCATCGCGATCCGCTTCCACCGGCACAGAGACTAGTTTGGCGCGTGTGGCGACTCTGGCCGTGTCGGAGCCAGCAGACGGCTCGGTCAGTGCAAATGCCGAGATCTGGCCACTCGATATCCACCGCAAGGCAAGGTCGCATGCTTTCAGACGCAAGTCCAACTCCGCATCTAGTTCCTGAGCTGTGCTGAGTCCTTGTTTCCAGGCGGCGGCCAAAGACTTCGCTTTCCCTGCTTTTTTGAGATCCCCCACGGGCACGGCACGACTAACCTGTTTCCAAACTTCACTAAACGCCTGCAGGCAAGGTTTTAGCGTGCTCGATTTGAGACAGGGATCGATTTTGCCCTGAAGTTCCTTGAAGGTGTTTTGCGCTCCAGCCACATCGCCCTGAGCAATGCGCTGCTCCAACGCGTCCAACAACAGTATGACCTGCGCATGGAAGGCTTCATCCTTGACAAAGGGGGCCAGGTCTTTCTTGGCCTTGGGCAAATCCTTCTCCCGGGCGAAGAGAATGGGCGACGTGCCGATGCTGCTATTGGCCTGAATCAGCAACGACATCGTGGCGTCAGCATACTGGTTCATTTGCATGACCAGGCTGTAATACTCCGCTTTGAGTTTGCCCTCGCCGCCAAGCTGCGGGGCAATGGGCATGCGGAAAAAGCCATGTTGTCTGCAGAAATCCAGGTCGGCATCATCGGGTAAATGTTTAGCTTCGATGTAACGCTCGAAACAAAGGCCTTCACGAACGGACCCAAAATGTTGAACGATCAATTCATGAAAGCGCTGATCTGTCGCGGATAGTGTCTTGTCCGTTTCGATCATTTCCGGGGTGTAACGCGGCAGCCGGGGATCGAGGGGAGAGATGAGGTAATCACCGGTGTTGTAAGCCAGGGCTTTTTTCGCGGCGGGGTCGTTGGGATCCGTTGACGAAGATGCCTTGGCCAGCACTTTCATCGGCTTGCTAAGGAATTGGCGATAATCGGTGATGGCTTGATAACCGTTTGCCGTGGTAAACGCCTGAACCTGTCGTTGATTGGTTTCCACTTCCAACCACTGCGCATTCAGCCATCGTTGCGTGCGGGACCACCAGACCTGCCAGAAGGCCCAAGTCATTTCCGCGTCGCTGCCCGCCAATAACTCATCATGCAGTCGAGCGAGCCATAGTTTGGAGGTGTACAGAGCAGCGTCGATCCAGCCAGCCAGTTCGGGGAATGCAGCCAAGTCCTGATCGAGGGCCGCCGTCAACCGCTCCGCTTCCTTGTCGATTTCCCGCCACGCGGATTCGATGAAGGGATCGCCCTGAATGGACCGCGTCAGTTCAGGTTCATGCTCGACCAGACTCGCGTTTTGGAGGTTTCTGCCGTGGTCGAACATGGCACGATGGCTATCGCAAGCGAGGAAGCGCCAGGCCGCCGCGTCGCGGTAATATTTCGACAAGATGTCGTCCTCGGAGTATCCCGTGCCGCCGAAGATTTGCCCCGCATTGTAAGACAAACTACCAGGTGCTGTTCCCAGACATAGTGCCGCGATGGCCTTGGCCAGGGTGAGTCGATGTTGCGTCGCGGCGTGCCAATTTCTCGGCGAAAGGCGGTAGCAAAGGGTCTCAATCATGAATCGGTGGGCGCCCATCTCGGCCAGCATCTTTTTCACGGCGCCGAACTTGCCAATCGTATCGCGGCTGCGTTCATCATGGAACAGGCCCGGGAATTGAACTCGACTGGCGGCGTGCTGCGTGCAGCGCAGGGTCAACTGCTCCGCCATGCCCAATCCCAAAGCCAACAGGTCGGTTTGTTGAAGAAGGCGTGCCACGGTCTGCAATGTCTTGGCATCCACCGAGACATGTTCCGAGGGCAGGGAAATGCCATCTAGATCAATGCGGCACAGAGGAGTGCCTCGTAGGCCCAGTCCGGATAGGGGCTGTAGCCGATCGCCCAATTCTTCCCTGGTTTGCCAATAGAGTCGATCGCCCACACAGATCAAATACGCATCGACAAGGGGAAGCATCAGTGCCTCACCGCGAAGCGGGTTGGCTCCCGTTGCTGCGTCCTCCACCATGATCAGGGCCGACCATTGGCGACGCTGCTGGAGAGATTCGAACGTCATTTGCAAGCTGCTGCCGCCAAAAAGCGCGATCGCATCCCTTACCCAAAGTTGATGTGCCAATCGATAGCCAAGAGAGGGGTCGCGCCGTCCTAATTCCGCCAGGATTTCCTTGCGGATGGCGGGGTGGAGGGATTCCTCGAGGTTCAATGTGTCAATTGGCGGAATCAGGCCGAGACTTTCCGCCAAGGCGTCGTTTTGGGGGGGCGTCAATGGATGGCCTAAATCCAATTCTCTCCACAAATAAGGGCCCCAAACCTCATCCAATCGTTCCTTCCACGGCAACAGCGCGGTTTGGGCTCGTCGACGAATGCGGATAACCACTTCGTTAAACTCGCTGCCAGAAGTCGAGGCATGGGCCGTGGCGTCGCTGGTCGAACCTCGTATATGGGCCTTGAGATGATGCAAATGATGTTGCTGCACGTGGCGGCACTCGCTGGCTGCCCAGGCAAAGCGCTTTTCCTTGATCCGGGTTTGCATCTGCTCCATGCGTTGAACGAGATCAGAGAGCCAATCCATCCACTTTGATGGAGGCTCTTGGGAATTGATGGAGACTTGCAATCCATCAGCGTCTTCAAAAGCATGCCGTAATCGAACGGCCGTGTGGTGCAGCCACTTCGCCAATCGATGGAGGTAGTCAGCGCGAGCCGTGTCGATGGTGCGGGGTTCCGCACCCAGCGAAGCGGCGAAATGCGTGAGCTGCTGATCCAAGGCGTCGATCAGTGAACTGACTTTACCGCCCCTCGGCATCGCGTCATGAGGATGGCCACCCATTATCGGATCTGGATTGGGAGGAGAAGCGATGAAACCATTCAACTCTGCTTCAGGCAGCCGAGGTTCCTGATAGTCTTGACTCTCCCTGGCGGCGATGAGCTTGACCGCCGCCGGGGTTTGGACGGCATAGATGAAGCGATGAAGTCCATCCCGACCCCAATCGACCAGGTCGCTGGTCCGCCAACAGGTTTCGCATTTGATGCAATTTTCGTGATTGACCACGATTTGCAGTTGCCCCAGGGGATTGGTCCGGGCTTCATACACATGTGCCGGACAGACGTGCCACAGGCCGGCTTCGGTTACTTTCCCTTTGTCAGTCAACTGCCAAGGCCAAAGGACGTGAATGTGGGAGCGACGATCCGGAAAATAACCTAATTTGCCGAGCCGATCCTCCCACTTTTGATGTGCCGATGCGACCCAGGGCGTGAGATCGGGTTGAACCAATGCGTCAACTCCGGTGTTTTCACTTGCGGCTGACCTTTGGCTGGTGCGGTTCGTGAGAGACCAACGCTCCTTCATGACCTTCCAGAAAGTGGGCAGTACCTTCCAACCCAATCGGAAGAGAGCATCCCAGGGCAGATGCCGCGTCAGTTTTTGCAAGGAGCGATTGATTTTTTGAGGCAAGGGCGTGTCGTCATTGCCGTAGATTTCCCAGGCGGCCATGGCCAGACCTGGTTTAAATCGATCCATCAAAATTTGCACAGCGGCGGGTAGTTGTTTGCCAACCGTGTCGTCGCCTTGAAAGCTGATGTGATACCGGACCTGGCCGCGAGCCGTGTCGGCCTTTTTTAAACCCGTCAGTTGTCCCACTAAATGGAGCCAACCTTCGACCAATAACAATGGCCAGGGGGGCCGCTGGAAAACCTTCTTGATCGGCAGCGCTTGCTCGAGATGCTTGAGATCGGCGGAGATGGATGAATGTGCTTCATCGGCGAACCCGTCCATACTGAGCCAGCGCGCCGCCTGTGTCAGTTTGTCGTGCTCCGTGGCATCCTTGGCCGTTAAGGTTTGTACTGCACCCAAGATCAAGTCCACTTGCTGATCGAAGAAGAACTTCGTGGACTCCACATATCCGGGCCAATCGCGCAGGAATTCAGCGTCCCGCCAATAGCGCGTCTTTTTCAGGGGGGTAAGATAATGTTCATGCAATTCACTGGCGGAGTAGCTGCCTTTAAGCTCGCGGATGCGACGAACCGCACGGACCAGCTCAAGCCCCATGCGCGTGGCTGGGCCTGTGTAATTGGGGTAGGGGAAATCGACGCCGAGGCCCGTGGCGGCACCGCCGATGGCCAGGCCATGATCCACCATCTGAGGGAATTCCCTAGGTCCGCCCCCGCGGATCAGCTTGGCGCCAAAGACGTCGCGCTCGCCATCGCGGAACCAGGACCGCAAGTCGGGCAAATGCTCGAACCATTCTAATAGCAAATGGGGATCGCCGGCGAAGTGATCGTGGAGATGCTCTGCAGGCAGCACCAGTCCCATGGAGAGGCTTGAATGATTGGTGTAAATGAAGCCGCCCATGTTGAGGTGCAAGGATCGCCCATGGAGTTTGGCATTGCGCAGAATGATTTCATAGGCTGCCCCCTCTCCGGGCTTGAGATCGAAATTCCTTTCCAGCGCTGCCGCAGGCATGCGCATGACTTGCTTGATGCCGTGCAGGAATTTGGGCTGCTTTTGATCCAGGGGGATTCGTTCATAACCCTCTCGGCTGACCAGATGCGAGGCATCCCCCTCGGCCAGGAACACCAGCTTGCCGTAGAGAGGCCCGCGCTGTGTGGCCACGCCTATGATTCTCTTGCCATCGCGGATGAAGCTCTCAGCCGTGGTCTGATTGAATAGCACGACTCCCTGTTGCTGTGCTAATTCCGCCAGGTGATGATCGAAAACCGGCCGGAGCACGGTGTAGCAATGCCGGAAACAATCAGGATCGTCGAAGCTGACGCCAAATAAACCATGCCCGTTGCCCACCATAGCGCCGCGTCGAACGAGCCTGCGCTCCCATGCCAGTTGCGCCATGCCGTCGCGGCCTAACAATTCGGGCTGAACCAGATTTTCACAAAAATAAACACACCCCGACCAATTCTCGGCTCCTGGATAAACGGCTGCTTCCACCACGGCCACGGGAACGCCAAGTTTGGCCAGTCCAATGGCCGCGCTTAACCCCGCGCACCCTCCGCCCACGATCACGACTTCGAATGGTTTGGTGCTCATGCGGTACAACCCTTCAGTGATCGAACTGACCGCCACGGGTTGGGAAATGACCATTTGATCAGCCTTAAGCCCTTGCCCGTGTTGAAACATCGTGCGGTTTTTCAAGGTCGTCTTTTAGGAAAGATTACGAAATGACATAGGGCTGGCGAGCATCGGCTTAGAAAAGAATTTTATCCTTGCACTTGAGATGGTGAACGAGTTAAGGTATCGTGGTGATTAGGGTAATTTTATTGCATCGTAAAAAGTGACTCGATCTGTGAGCCATTTCGAGTGCATGGATGTAATGGGTCAAAGGCGTTCGGGCCTAAATTCAATCCGATGACAAGCTCCCACGCAGGCCTCTAACATCGAAGGAGCATGGAAAACTCATGAAGTTGAGCTTGGTGGTTTCACAAGGGAATCCGGCTGGAAAGGAAATCCCGATCCGACAAACGCACTTCTTGATTGGTCGCGATCCCGATTGTCAATTAAGGCCAGCTAGCCCGCTTGTGAGCAAGCGGCATTGTGCCATTTTGGTCCGAGGCGAGCAGGTTTATGTTCGAGATTTCGGCAGCACCAATGGCACGTTAATCAACCAAGTCCAAATCAAGGGTGAAGCTGAACTCAAGGATGGCGACGAACTCAAGCTGGGGCCGCTTTGCTTTCGCGTGAAGTTGATTCCCACCCCTGCGACGCCCTCGAATGCGGATACCGTTTCTGACAAATTGAACGTTACCCTCTCGGACACGAACACGCAAAAGAAACTCGCTGGCGTGCCGACGGGATCGGGCAGCAACCCGGCCTTGAAGAAATTGCCAACTTCGCCGACGGCATCCACGGAAGAAGATGACATTGCCGAACTGCTCTTCAACCTGGAAGGGGATGAAAGCGCCAAAGCAGCAAACATTCCTGCGGGTACGACCATCATGCAGCCGATCAAGGATGAGACCGAGGAAATGAAAGAAAACATGGAAGCGTCCGCATCCGAATCCTCCGAAACCAAGCCTGACACCAAGGTCAAACAAAAAGTCCCTGACTCGCGTGCGACGTCGGATGCCGCCAAGGCCATTCTCGACAAATACATGCGGCGGCCTCGGCCCTAAGCGTCCATGAACGATTCCGCTGCTTCACATTCTTTCACCGCGACGGAGCTTTCCAGGCTTCGTCGCGGTTTGCTTTCCTGGTTTCGACGCCACGCTCAACCCATGCCATGGAGAACCACGCGCGATCCCTACGCGATTTGGGTCAGCGAGGTCATGCTTCAGCAAACGCAAGTCCGAACCGTCATCCCCTACTTTGAAAGATTCATGCAGCGTTTTCCCCATCCACGCGCCTTGGCCGAGGCTAGCGTCGATGATGTTCTCAAACATTGGGAAGGTCTGGGCTACTATCGCCGAGCCATGCACCTGCACCGCGCTGCCCAATGGTTGATGCAACATCATGATGGGCGCGTTCCCAACGAAAAGGACTTGTTCGCTCAACTTCCGGGAGTAGGGCGGTACACGCTGGGCGCCGTGTTGTCGCAAGCATTTGATCGCCGCCTGCCCGTCGTCGATGGCAATGTTGCGCGGGTCTTGTGCCGATGGTTGGCCTGGCGGAAACCGCTTAAAGCCAAACAGACGCAGGACTGGTTATGGTCGACGGCGGAACGCCTCTTGCCCAAGAAAGCCGTGGGTGATTTCAATCAAGCGTTGATGGAGCTTGGTCAACAGGTGTGCAAACCCAGGCAACCTGACTGCACGAATTGCCCTCTGCGGCGTGGTTGCGGGTCGCTTGAACTTGGGCTTCAAGATCAGATCCCCGTGTCAACTCCAGCGACCAAATCGACCCCTCTGCATACCGCCATGGCCATGGTGTTCAAAAAGGGTAGGGTTTTGGTCGTTCGGCGGCCAGATAAGGTTCGATGGGCCAACATGTGGGAGTTTCCTCAATGGGAATGCACCCTCAGGAACCATCGATCCTTGGCCCATCATCGACTACAATTGCGAACGCTAACCGGGTTGGCGGGCAGGAAATGGCGAAAAGGGATAGGCATTCGACACGCCGTCACCCGTTTCACCATCACGTTTCAAGCGTGGCACGTTGAAGCCGTTAACGGTACGTGGCAATCCGCTTTTTACTCGGCTCATCGCTGGCTGAAGCCGAACGAACTTGGCCATCTGGCCTTCAGTCGGCCCATGCGGCGTTTTGCGGAGGTTCTTGCCGACGGCCAGCCACATAGGTAGCCTGCAATTCGAAACCACCATTGGGAGCATCCTTCAACATTAGGAAATCGGCAGCTTCCCCGGACGCCCAGTTCGGAACGGGTTGTTTCAACAACTGCCTTGGCTGGTGACACGCCATGCGGATCGCTTGCTCCAAACGGACAATCCCCGAAGCGACCAATCGGCTAACACACGCGTCGGTGAAACTCCACGACCCAGCCAAGATGCCTTGATGGGACAACACGATTTTGCCTTCGGGAAGCACTTCGATCGCTTGATCCCATTGACCGTAGCGACCTGGTGGGAGGCCGCCCATTTCACTGACGTCGCAGGTGATGATGATGCGCTCGGGCGTCTTCATGCGGATGAAACAGCGAACCAGGGACCATGGCAGATGATGGCCGTCCGTGATCAAGCTGGCCATTAGTTCATCCGCCGCCAATTGCTCCCAAAGCAAATTAGGATGGCGCGGGAGCACTTTCGGACATCCGTTGCCCAGATGGGTGCTGAGTTGAGCACCTGCCTGGATGGCATCGCGAATGATCGTCGGTTCCGCGGCAGAATGCCCAATCGCTGCCACGATGCCCTCCTTGGTTCGCCGCTCGATAAAGGGCAGCGCACCGGGCACTTCCGGTGCCACGGTCACTAATCCAATGCCTCCACCCGCGGCCTCTTGCAATATTTGAAACTCGGTTTCATCCGGTAGCCGAACGTGGGCGGCGGGATGGGCTCCGCGCGGTCCATCGAGAGAGGAAATGAAAGGGCCTTCCATGTGAAATAGCGGCATCGCCCGAGCCAGTTCGGCGTCTGTTTCTCGGGCGCGTGACAATTGTTGAAACGCATGCTGCATGACGTTGCGGTCGTGGGTGACGACCGTGGGGACAAAGGCCGCGACGCCATGGCTCTGATTGAGTTGCACGGCCAGGCGGATGCGGTCCACGTCAAGCGCGGACGACGTGAAGCCGATGCCGCCCCCGCCATTGATTTGCAGATCAAAAAAGGCGGGCGCTAGCCAATCGGCCTGCTCGGCGGGTTCCTCGCGACCGGCGGGTTGGAGGCCAATCAGCCTACCTTTTTGAACGAGGAGGTCGACCCACTCGCCCGAGGCAAAGTGGCGGCCGCGATAGGTGGCGGTAGTTGAAGTCATCTCTTTGGTTTTAGGTAGATGCCCGCGGCGTCATCTTGGCATGAGGGATTTTAATCTCCGTCTCCATGGCCTGCAAAGACATGATATTCCAAATACAGCAGGTGGCGGTAGCGTTCGCTGATGTGAATCAGGTCTTCATGATGACCCATGGCATCCAGTTGACCTTGATGGATGAGCACCAGCCGATCAGCGTTCTTGATGGTGGATAAACGATGAGCCAGGAAAAGAGCCGTGCGTTTTTCGAGGAAGCGGGACATGGTGTCGTCGAGGAAGGACTTGGTGGCTTCGTCCAGGCTTCCTGACGGCGGTTCCTCGATGATGACGAGGTTGGGATTGCGGAGAATAACGCGGGCCAAGGCGATGCGATATTGTTCGCCCAAGGTCAAGGGATGCCCCCATTCGCCAATGATGGTGTCATAACCTTGCGGCAGCGAGCTGATGAACTGATGGGCGTGAGCTTCCTTGGCCGCATCCATGATTTGCGGCAATGTATAATTCGGATCCCCGCAACCGATGTTGGCGGTGACGGTATCGCTGAAGGTCAAATCCGATTGCATCACCATGCCGATTTGGGCGCGAATGCTCTCTAAAGTGAGCTTCGGGAGTTTAAATCCGTCGATGCGGATTTCACCCGAAGTGGGGTCCAGGAAGCGCGGCAACAGGTAAGCCAGGGCGTGTTTGCCGATTTCGTCCTGTCCGATCACAGCCCATCGCTCGCCAGCCGGGATGCGCAGCGTGATTTGACTCAGGATGGGTTTAGCGTGGCCAGGAAGCGTCAAGCTCACGTCGTCAAACTCAACGGCCTGTGCGATCGAGGGCAGGCATTCCGCGCCTACGACCTGGCGCACATCGTCCTCCGTATCCAGGAATTTGAAAAGGGTCGTGGCGGCCCGTTCCGCGACCTGGACTTTTTGCTGCCGGTGCAGCAGTCGTTGGAAGGGAAGCGCCATGCTGACAAAGGCGATGATCATCGTGAGGGTGCGCGGCCAGGAGAGATTGTCGTTGAGCAAATTCCACCCAATCGCATACCCCAGGATGCATAGCGAGGCGGTGATGAGCAGGGTCAACGCCACCTGATACCATCCTCTCAATAGATAGCGTTGCCGCATGTGTTGGTTATATTGCTCGAGCAATCGCTCCATGCGCCGTTGTTGGAATCGATCCATGCCAAAGGCCTTGATCAATCGAGCCATTTGCAGCGCTTCCTGCATGGCGGCCATGTCTTCCGAAGCCTGAGTGGCTCGTTGCCGTTCGCGTCGGCGCAGGGAGTGGCCCAACTCCCTTCCCATCAGCCACAAGAAGAGGCCGAGCATGACGAACGTGATCGTTAACCAAGGAAAGCCATCGCTGCAGTCCAAGAGCAAAGCAAAGCCCAAAGCCAAGAGAAAACGCAAAGGCTCAACGTAGGTCACTGTCAGCCAGCGATAGAAGGCCTCTTGAACCGCTTCAAGGTCCCGGGTGAACGAACTCAAGGCATCGCCGCGGTGGAAACCGGGCAACGCCATTCGTCCCACGCGGAGATTGTGCTGATAAATGGCCCGCCGAAGCCGCTGCGACGCGCTGAGAGAAGCTCGGGCCGCGGCGTGGACCAGATTGAACCGCAATGCGGCATATAGGCAGGCGCATAAGAGTAGCAGGATCGTCAAGCCGTTGAGATAGGAAGCGTTGTTGCGCGTCCAGCTCATATGGGCTGCGATGGAGGAAAACACATCGGCGTACCAGGCGTCGGACCGGCGAATGGCCAAGGCGACCAAGCCGTATCCCTGATCGGCTTGCTGCAGGAATTCCTGACGGCTTTCAGGGGCAAGCCATTGGTTGGCCCACGCCTTGACCGCCTCTTCCTTGCCGGGTTGTAGAACGCCCTGATAAGCCATCAATTCCAGCATTAGCCCGATCAAACACAGGCCGACGACCGTGAGCAAGGCCAAAAGGAAGGACGTGATCCGCGTGTTCCACACAGCCGGGGCATCGTAATACAGGTATTGTCGGGCACGAGTGAAGGCGGCTCGAAACACGGAACCCCCTGAGCGTTGGGCGTTTCGAAAGGGGCCCGGCCGCGGCTGTCTCCATTTCCCCCCTGGAGAAGCCGGCCAGGCATTAATAATGACCATCCTACGTCAATCGAGCAAGGATTTCCATCGGTCGGCCCGCGAAGCGTGCCGTTATCGTCCCTCCAGGCCGCTGGAAAGCACTTCCAATTGCATTTTACCGGCCAACCGGGCCACGTGCAGCATCGGCGTGAAGGAACCTTGATCGTTCAAATGGTGATCGATCACCTTGATATGATCCGCGCCCACGCCGCCCAGCCCTTGGGTGGGATCCAAGGCAAACCAATGGCCATCGATCCAGACCTCCAACCACATATGAAACCCCATGGCCTTTTCTCGGGGCACATACACAAGCCCAATCACGATGCGGCTGGGCACACCGGAGGCGCGGCACATCGCCGCGGCCAGGACTGCGTGGCCCTTGCAGTCCCCAGCAAGGGTTTGAGCGGCTTCGGACGCTGTGGCGAATCCTTCGGTGGTTTGAAAACTCTTCATGTTTTGATGCACCCAGCGTTCGATGCGCACGGCCTTCTGCCAGAGGTCGATCTCCGTGCCGCTGGCCAGCCTTGCGAGCTGCTGAACGCGAGCGTCTTGAGACGTGATCCATTCATTGCTTTTTAGATACTCAAGCGGGGGCTGGGAGGAATCCTTCCGGCCAAAGACGGGGGCCGCTTCCGGCTTGCGCCACCCTTGAACGCGGATCTCCACCTGTTGCTCTCCCACTTTCCGCACCTCTTGAAAACCATCGCTTGGGAACGCCTTGACAACGTCCTCGAAGCCGATGAGCGTGGCGCGATAGGTGGCCGACTTGAGTTGTCGTGCCGTTGGCAATGGACGGTCTAATGGAAAGAGACTGCTCTGTCCGATGTCTAATTTCGCCGAGGCCAGTCCGCTTTTGGCGCGCTGTTCGGAAGTGCGGTAGCAGGTTAACTCGCCGAGAAGGGGAAGGCGGGTTTGCCGCTTGACGCATTCGCCTTCCTCGTTCACCCAAATCCACTCCGGCGGAGCATCTTGCTCCGAAACGCCATGGGTTCGCCATTCGGTTTTGAGCAACGATGGCTTTTGGCCATCGAGGAGCATTGTAGTTTCCGATTCCAGAATTTTGATTTGGACAGGCAGGACGGAATCGAAGACCGGTTCGAACCGATGAATTTGCACTTGTTTGAGGGATCGGGCGCGATGAGCGAGCAGCACTTCTTGTGCATACAGTCCGAGAACGCTTTCCTTCAACGCCAACTGCTTTTCCGTGGTTGGCCGCTGGCCCATTTGCGTGGTCCAAATCAGCTTCTGATCCTCCACGCGACCTTTGCGATAGAGTCGTTGCTGGGTCCCCACGCCTTCTTGCAAAATAAACGTCAACAAACGACCGCTTGGGGTTTCGTGGGTGGCATGGATCGAGTGCCAGCGAACGGGCTGGCGATGGCGTCGAAAAGCAAGGTCCATCTCCACGCTGCTCTCCACAAGCAGATTCGAGTTGACGTGAATCTCGCGGAACAGCCGATGAACGTGGCCGACGTGGACGCCGTCCAGAAAAGCGGCTTCCCAAGTGTCCTTAAGAGGCGGAGTGTCCTTTTTGGATAAGGCTGGATGAGCGACAGGGGGGGCAGCAGGCGAAGCGGATTGGACCGCGAGGCACAGACTGAGCAAGAGCAAAATCGTCCAAGCGCCTCGGCTCCAAGCCAGGGTGGTTTGATGGTCTGTCTTCATGTTCGCCCTCCATGCTGACCGCCAGACAACATCCATGCTCCAGGATAACCGCTCGAACATCCGTTCGTGGTG